>Ga0209723_1000031_pt1 | contig 280069 bp, 192 predicted proteins | sample BiotimSIPDNA_2_FD_185750 | JGI IMG/M metagenome (GOLD analysis project Ga0209723, IMG submission 185750) | Anaerobic biogas reactor microbial communites from Washington, USA - Biogas_R2 time_0 SIP DNA (SPAdes) (version 2) | ecosystem: Engineered > Bioreactor > Anaerobic > Unclassified | place... | reverse complement strand
TGACCTCCCGCCGTTAGCCGCCCTCTCATCCAAAATTCACATCGCCCCCGCTCGCCGCGCCCCACGCTGTGAGCGAACAACGCAATTCATCTGAACGCCGGTACGGAAATTCATCTGAGCGGCGTCGCCCACTGTCACCGCAGAAATGGGACACCCGTCAGGCATACTTCTTGATCCACTTTTGGACCGTCGATCTCGGTGTCTTTGTCAACGCGGCAATCTCGCCCAGCGACAACCCACGAGCATGGAACCGAAGGGCACGGGGCAGTTGTTTCTCGCGTCGCCGTTTCTTCTCCCCTGGCTTCTTGTTCCGCGGCCGTCCGCCCTTTTTGCCCTTTTGTCGCCGCCCACGGTCTATCTCGTAGGCTCTCTCTTGTCCCGGCGTTGCATCGGGGTCAAGGGCCGTAACCAATGGAACGTCAAGCGTCCACAAGCGTAGCTCTTCTAGGTCGGATTCGCTTGCCTGAGCGTCTGGGTTGTTGTCGCTGTGATAGTCAAGGTGGCGGATGAACCGATTTGTCGATTCAGCGACCAACTTTTCGCCTGCTTCTGTCGCTTGTCTGGCCGGCTTCCGCAGCCAAGACGGGTCCCAGCCCGAACCTACATATTTCACCACATCGACGACGACCGCACCCCGCTGTTCCACAGCTTGCCGCAGATTCGCTTCTTGGTCGGACAGGTTGTTTCGGCGTTTCTGCGTGCATCCCGAAACCCGGCAGCATAGAATCACGTTGTCACCGGGTCGGAGATCGTCAATTGGCCGGATGCAGTTGCTGGCCTTGCCTGCCGGGGTGCCAAGTGCCCATGCTTTCGCGGATAAGCGTTTTCTCTGCGACACGATTCACCTTCCTTTCCGGGCGATCCGGCCGGCCAGGATGGCGGAAGGTGTTGACCAGCCTGGCCGGCGGAGTCTTCGGCGGGAGCAAACCGCCTACCCTTGATGCTCTATATTCGTCCTTGGGCGGAGATTCATCCCGGAGAATTTTGACATCTTGCTGCGGCCAAGATGGGAGACAGACACGACGAACCACGCCAACCCCGTAATCGCCGTTTAGGCGCCGAGATTCGGCGTCTGTGGGCCGTGTTTGGTGGGGCAGGGGTCTTAGTCCCTGCCCAACGAAACGCCTAGAGCGACCGTTTGTCGGCCGTTGCCCCCAAGGCACGAAGGCCAAGCGGGCTTCATCGGTGGCCCGCCGGGGCTGCTACGCGACCTTCTCAACCCCAATGTCGGTGGGTCGCGTGAGTTTGACGACGCCCAACGCTTCGGCGGTTTCCAGGGACCGTTTGACGTAGTAGGCCGCGTCGCTCTCGTTGGTCTTGCCCCCGGAGGCGGCCACCAGTTGTTCGGCCTTCTTGGCCAGTTCGGCGAGCGTCGTCTTGCTGCCGCGTTTCAGCTCCGCGACGACCCGGTCGGCGGCTTTCTGGCGGCTGACCCTCTCGACCTTCGGTTTCTCCACTTGCTTTGCCATGACGTTTGCTCCTTGTAACGAGGTAAAACAGTAAACATACGTTCACGTCCGATCCCAATTGTAACCGCAGCTCGCATGAAAAAAAGGTCCAGAGTTGAAATCGGCCCACCTGTGGCCGGGCCTCTTGGATCGCTCCCTTCGCCGCCATATACTGGGCTCATGAAAACACTCACCAAAGAACTCTGGATGGAAGTTCCCCAACGGCGGGCGGTCGTCTCGATCCACAACGAAGTTGAACGACTGGTTGAAGAAAGCGGCGTCCAGGATGGGTTTGTGCTGATAAACGCCATGCACATCACAGCGTCCGTCTTCATCAACGATGACGAGGCGGGCCTGCACCACGACTACGAGGTCTGGTTGGAGAAGCTCGCCCCGTTCGATGCGTCGCCGCAGCGATACCACCACAACCGCACGGGCGAAGACAACGCCGATGCCCACTTGAAAAGGCAGGTCATGGGACGGGAGGTGGTCGTCGCCATCACCCAGGGGAAGCTGCACCTTGGTCCCTGGGAGCACATTTTCTACTTCGAGTTCGACGGCCGCCGGCGTAAACGTGTGTTGGTCAAGATCATTGGGGAGTAGCATCGGTCCCCTCCCCGGACGTTGTGCCCGAAACGGTGAAGCCCGGTATGTAATGCAATCCATTTGGGGAACGCGATGCACATCACCGCTTCGGTCTTCATCAACGACGACGAACCGGGCCTGCACGAAGACTACCAGCGGTGGCTCGAACAACTGGCCCCGTTCGACCCTTCGCCGGAACGCTACCACCACAACCGCACCGGGGAGGACAACGGAGACGCGCATCACAAGCGGCAAGTCATGGGGCGCGAAGTGGTCGTCGCGATCACCGAAGGCCGCTTGGACTTCGGCCCCTGGGAGCAGATTTTCTACGGCGAATTCGACGGCCGCCGGCCCAAACGCGTGCTGGTCAAGATCATCGGCGAGTGAGCTGCCACGCCGGTTTGCCGTCCGCGTGGAATCAGGTCATAATCCGGCACCGGCGGCGTTGCTTGGGTCGGTGAGTGCCCGAAACAACTGCCGGTGATTCCTCCAAACTCTCGCGAATCATACCATGACGACCAACCCTGCTTCCCGGCTGGGCTCCCTCTTGACCCTGGCCTTGTTCGTCTCCGGAATGCACGCCGCGGACTGGCCCATGTACCGGGCCGACGCGGGGCGGAGCGGCTATTCGCCCGATCCGCTGCCGGGCCAGTTGGAGTTGCGTTGGACGCATCAAGCCCCCACGCCGCGTCCCGCCTGGCCGAACTCGATGCGGATCACGTACGACTTCGCTCCGCAGGCAATCATCGCCGGCCGGACGATCGTGTTGGGCAGCACTGCGGACGACCGCGTGACGGCGTTGGATGCGGAGACCGGCCAGCCGCGTTGGACTTTCTTCACGGGGGGGCCGGTCCGGTTTGCCCCGGCCGCCTGGCGCGACCGGGTGTTCGTGGGCAGCGACGACGGATGCCTGTATGCGTTGTCGCTGGCGGACGGCCGCCTGTTGTGGCAGCATCGCGGCGGGCCCGGCGTGCGGATGTGCCTGGGGAACGAACGGCTGATCTCGCGCTGGCCGGCCCGCGGCGGTCCTTTGGTCCTGGACGACACGGTCTACTACACGGCCGGGATCTGGCCCAGCGAAGGCGTGTACCTGCACGCCTTGGACGCGGCGACCGGCGACGTGCGATGGACGAACGACCGCACGGGCCAGCTGTATCATCCCCAACCGCACGGGGGCGCGAACGCCTACAGCGGCGTCGCGCCGCAAGGCTACCTGCTGGCGACGCCCGAACGGATTCTGGTGCCCACCGGCCGCGCCGTCCCGGCCGCGTTCCGCCGCAACGACGGGGAACTGGAGCACTACCGGCTGCAAGACAACGGCTCGATGGGCGGCGCCCGGGCCGTGCTCGCCGAGCGTTTCGTGATCAACGGCGGCTGCTTTCTGGAAACCGAAACCGGCGCGCTGGCGGCTCGCGCGGGCCGCGGCGTGTTCAGTGCGCTGCCCGACGGAGTGCTGCAGTTCACCGGGACCACGCTGCTGGCGTACCGCTGGGCCGACGTGGATGCGACCGACCGCAAAGGCCGAGCTGTCCGCTATCGGGGACTCAAAGAATACGCCGAAATCACCTTGGCCGACGCTCCGGAAGCGGTGCGCCGAGCGGAGCAGGTCGTGCAGAGCCTGCCCGGGCTGAAAAATCTGTTCCAAGCTGAAGTGCGGTTCAAGGAAGCCGACGAAAACGTGGCGCGGCAAACGGGCCTGGAACGCGCCTTGGCCCAGGCGCGGCCGGACGTCGAGCGGTTGGGGGCGGACGTCGAGCCGTTCCAGGCTGCGGCCTACGAGCGGACGAACGAAGTCATCGCAGCCGGGCACGAAGCGGTCTGCGGCTCGCCGGAACGCGTGTCGATTGTGGATCTGGAACAACAGCAGGTCCGCTGGTCGCAAGCCGTCGAGGGCCGCGCGGTCGGGCTGGCCGCCGCCAACGGCCTGCTGGTGGTGTGCACGACCAGCGGAGCCGTCTACTGTTTCGCTGCGCCGACTCCGGCCGCGCAGAATTCGGCCAGGGCGGCCAGCGCCGCCGACGCTCCGGCCGCAGCGCCGGCCGAGAGCCCGCCAGCTCACGCCGGCGACGCCCTGGCCGCCCAGGCGGCCGACGAGATCCTGCACAAGAGCGGCCTCCAGGAAGGCCTCTGCCTGGACCTCGGCTGCGGCAGCGGGCAGCTCGCGCTGGAACTGGTCCGCCGCTCGTCGTTGTACGTCATCGGCATCGAGGACGATCCGCAGCAGGTCGCCCGCGCCCGGCAGCGACTGGTCGCGGCGGGCGTCTACGGCACGCGCGCCAGCATTCACCAGGCAGACCCCAACGCCACCGGCTGTCCGCGTTACATCGCCAACCTGATCGTCTCGTCGCGGCGACTGGCCGAGGCGTCCTTCCTGCTGAATCCGGACGAAATCCAACGGTTGCAGCGGCCCTCTGGCGGCGTCGTCTGCCTGGGGACGCGGGGCAGCCTGGAGATCCAGCGCCGGGGGCCGCTGGACGGCGCCGGCCAGTGGACGCACCAGAACGCCGACCCGGCCAATACGCTGTGTTCCGGCGACCAGTTGGTCCGCGGTCCGTTGGAGACGTCCTGGTTTCGCGACAGCGTGCTGGAGATCCCCGACCGGCACGCCCAAGGTCCGGCGCCGCTGTTCAGCCAGGGGCATCTGGTGGTCGAAGGCGTGCATGGCGTGTGCGCCTTGGACGCCTACAACGGCCGCACGCGCTGGGTCTATCCGATTCCCGGCATTCTGGCGGATTGGGACGGCGTTCATCACGATGTCGGCGTGGGCGACACGGGCAGCAATTTCTGCCTCAGCGGCGACGCAGTCTTCGTGCGGACGGCCGACCGTTGCCTGAAGATCGACCTGGCAAACGGCCGCAAGAGCGCCGAGTTTCCGACGCCGGTCGAGGCCGGGGCCGAAAATCGCGATTGGGGCTTCGTGGCCTATGCGGACGGCCTCCTGTTCGGTTCCGTGCTGAACCGTCAGCACACGGTCAGCCCGCGGTACGGCGACATCCGCTTGCGGACCGAGTCGGTATTGTTGTTCGCCCTGGACGCGGCGACCGGGCAACTGCGGTGGCAGTATCGCCCGCAGCATTCAATCCGCAACAACGCCATCGCCGTCGCCGGCGGCCGGGTGTACCTGATCGACCGTCCGCTGTCGATGGCCGACCGCATCACCGAGCCGAAACCGAACGGCAAGCACCGACCGTTGCTGAAACCGGGCGAGCATCCCGGCGGAACGCTGCTGGCGCTGGACGCCGGCAGCGGGGCCGTGCTGTGGAAGACCGACAAGGACGTTTTCGGCACGCAGTTGGCGGTCAGCGCGCAGCGCGGCGTCGTGCTGATGCACTACCAGGGCGTCAAGCACAATTTCTTCAAGCTGCCGTCCGAGTTGGGTGGGCGGATGGCGGCGTTTCAGACCGCCACGGGCGCCAGGATCTGGGACATCGCAGCCGACTACCGGACGCGGCCGATCATCAACGGCGACGTGATTTATGCGGAAGGCGGGGCCTGGAAGCTCGCCAGCGGCGAGTCCGTCCCGTGGACCTTTCAGCGTTCCTACGGCTGCGGGCAGATCGCGGCCAGTTGCCACCTGCTGGTGTTCCGCTCGGCGACGCTCGGCTATCTGGACCTGACCCGCGACGCCGGCACCGAGAATTTTGGCGGCGTGCGCACCGGTTGCTGGTTCAACGCCATTCCGGCCGGCGGCCTGGTCCTGGTCCCCGATGGCTCGTTCAAGTGCGCCTGCAGCTACCAGACGCAAGCTTGGTTGGCGCTGCAATCCCGCGAGTAGGGCGGGACAGCGCCGCGGGGCGGGCTTCCGGCCGGGGATTCACACTACGTCTTGTCCGCCGCGTCGATGTCGTACTCCTTGAGTTTCTTGTGCAGCGTGTTGCGGTTGATTCCCAAGCGCGTGGCGGCCTTGGACTGGATCCGGTTGCAGCTGGCCAGGACCTGGACGATCAATTCCCGTTCCACGCGGTCCACGATCCGTTCGTGCAAATCGTCGGCTTCGGGGCCGGCGGCGGCCAGGCCCTGTTGGACGACTTCGGCGACCAGGGTCTCCAGATCGACACCGCGAATCTCGCCCTGGCGCGGGCGTTCCTTGCCCGTTACCGCGCCGGGCAACAAATCCTGCGTCAACTCGTCGCCTTCGGCCATCACGACGGCCCGCTCGACATAGTTCTGAAGTTCGCGGACGTTGCCGGGCCAATGGTAATCCTGCAGGGCCTCCTGCGCCTCGCGCTGGACGTGCAGCACATAGCGGTCGTTGGCTTCGTTGTAGTAGTGCAGGAAGTGGTGCAGCAGTTCCGGGATGTCCTCGCGCCGCATCCGCAGCGGGGGAATCTCGATCGGCACCACGTTCAAACGCCAGTACAGGTCCTCGCGGAACCGGTCCGCCTCGACGGCGGCCAGCAGATCGCGGTTGCTGGCGGCGATCACGCGGGTATCGACGCGCACCGTCTGGGTGTCGCCGACGCGCTCAAACTCCTGCTCCTGCAGGACGCGCAGCAGCTTGACCTGCAAGTGCTGCGTGGTGCTGTTGATCTCGTCCAGGAAGATCGTGCCGGTGTGCGCCGCCTCGAAGCGGCCGATGCGGTTGTTGACGGCGCCCGTAAAGGCTCCGCGCACGTGCCCGAACAACTCGCTCTCCAGCAGGCTTTCGCTGAGCGCTCCGCAATTCACCTTGACGTACGGGCCCGTGCTGCGGTTGCTCAGGCGGTGAATGGCGGTCGCGATCAGTTCTTTGCCGGTGCCGGTTTCGCCGAGCAGCAGGACGGAAGCCTGGCTGCGGGCCACGCGCCGCGTCAGGCGATAGACCCGCTGCATGGCCTTGCTGTTCCCGATCAGGCCGGGAATCGGCGGGCCGTTCTCGTCCAGGATTGGGGGGGGGCCATAGGCAGCCATCGCTGGTCATCCTGCTCGCGAACCATCGCTCAATTGGGCTGCGGCTGCGGCGCCTCGGCTCCTTGCGTCAGCCCTTCTCTCTCCAGCCGTTGCCGGCTGGGCATTTCGATTGCGTACAGGACGGCGGCGAGCACTTTTTGCGTGTCGGCATCCAGGGCCGCACTGCGATTGTACCGATCGTACTGCAGCAGGATTTCGTCACGGTTCAGCAGCAGGCCGCGGCGGCGGACTGCCTGGGCAAAGGCTTCGGCCGCCGCCTGCCGTTCGTCCAACGGCCGGGCATGCTGGCTGGCCAGCGTCACCAGGTCCCGTTGGGCCTCCGGCGTCCCCAGCAGGCCCAGCACGCGAGCCGCCTGGGCCGACAGGGCGGGCACGGATAGCGCCGATTGGACGGGCCCCTGCACGCGGAACAAGTCGTAGAACGGGCGGGCGTCCTGAGACTCGCCCAGCCGTCCCAGGTGCTCCAAGGCGCGGACCGCTTGATCGAGGCGTTCGTCGTAACCGACCAGCGTCTTGCCGGCCGATTCCACGACCCGCGTCAGCTGGAAACTCATGCTCTTCTCGTCGTGCGGTCGCGGAAAGGCGACCAGCCACGGATCCTGTTCCGCCAGCGCCTCGGCGCGCGCCAGGTTTTCTTGCCGGGCCATCAGCCCGATCGGCAAGCGGCGGGTCAAGGGATCTTGACGGAAGATCTGAATGGTCTCGTCGGCATCTGGAAAGTCGACCGCGTCGCTGATCAGGACGAACTCGTAGTCCGGGTTCTTCGCGGCCAGCCGGAAGGTCTCCCTGCCCGTGGCCGCCGCATCCGCCTCGTAGCCCAGGGCGTTCAAAATGCCGATCAGCGTTTGGGACTTGTCCACGCGCGGGTGCGAGACCAGCGCGCGGCGAGAGCCGACGGTCCGGACGAAGTAGCCGAACGTCTCCGGCAGATAGCTGGATCCCGCGTAGGGGCTCGCCGGATCGAGCTTCATGATCGACTCGGCGGCAGCCATCCGCAAACGGCGGTCGCTGTGCCGCAAGGCGCTGACCAGCGGCCGAGGCTGCCCGTCGGTAGACTGGACCAAGGTTCCGTCTCCGACGTCGCCCAGCAGTTCGGCGGTGGCGATCGCCGCGGTCACATAGTCGTTGTGGATTGCGTAGGCCAACACGTCCTCCAACGCCTGGGGGCCCAACGCCGCGGCCTGCGCCCCGATCGTTCCCTGGCCCCGCGGCAGCGGGCGGTTGAGCCCCTCTTGGATCTTGGCTTGAGTCAGATTGGCCAGCAGGAACACGCGGCGGACATCGACGTTGTCCGGCGACAGCTTGTACAGATCGCGGGCCAGCCGGGCCGCCATCAGCCGCGACGCTTCGGCGGCCTCGTAACGACGGGGCGCGCTGGTCTTGGCAGCCGCGTCCCAGTGCCAGACAACGGTTTGATCCTGATCGTCGACCGGTCCGGCGCTGGCCCCGTTCAAGTACTCTCGGACCCGACGGAGAAGGTACTGTTCCGCTTCGCGCTGCGACGGCACCGTGCCGACGATGCGGGCCAACGTCTCGGCGGCGGCGCGGCGCGCCGACTCCGGCGCGCCGGGGTCGAGTGCCGGCCCGACGAGGAACGGCACGGCCCGCCCCGTGCCGAATTCCGCGAGGACTTGGAGCACCTGCAACCGCAAGGCTTCGTCCGGCGTCTCCAACGCGCCCAGCAGCGGAGCGACCAGCGGCTCGCCCAGTTCCACGATGGCGGCGCGGATCTGCGGATGTTCCTGTTGGCGCTTCGCGTCGGCCAGCGCCTGCACCAGCAGCGGCACGACGGCGTCTCCGGCCCGCTCCAGGTCTTCGATCGCGCGTAGCCGGACCATGGGCGACGGGTCGCTCAGTTGTTCGATCAGCGTCTTCAGCCGGGCCGGATCACGGGCCGCTTGGTAAGCGGCCTCTTCGACCGCTTTGGCGAACTTCTCGCCCTCCGGTTTCATGGCCGGGTCCCGCGCCAAACGCAGGAAGAACCCCGTGCCGTACTCGCGCTGGATGGCCGCCAATTGGTCTCGGTCCGGTTGAGCGGCGATCAGCTTGGCCAGATAGGACTTCGCTTCGTCGGGGCGGCCGATGTCAAACAGCGATTGGACGGCAAACATCAGCTCCTTGGGCGTGGTGGGATTCTGATCGCGAAGGGCCAGCACCACCGGGTTCTTTTCGTCCGCCGCGACCGGCGCCGCCGCTTCGGCAGGGGCCTGGCCGCCAGCCGGTTTCGCGCCGCCAAAGGGGCTGGCCGCGGCGCCGCCAAAGAGACCCTGGGCCGGTTGGCCGGCGCCCGCCGGCGCTCCGCCGAACGGATCCGCCGCCTGGTCCTGCGCCGCCAAGGACGCGGCGCCCGCCAGCAGGACGACCAGCGCCACCGTAACACTTTTTGGCGGTTGCAACTTCATCTTGGCTCCCCGTCGCACAATCCCAACTTGATCCGCCAACTCGCCACCTGTCGAGCCACCTCCTGAGGCGCCGTCGATCCGCAGCTGACAAAAGCCCGGACGGCGTTGTCCACGCCCAGCACGCCGAACACGTGTTCGTCCAGCGTGGCGTCCGCCGCACGGAAATCCTCCAGCGGCAGGTCCGACAGCCGGACGCCTTGCTGCATGGCGCGGGCGACCAGGCTGCCGACCAAATGGTGCGCGGTCCTCTGAGGCAGTCCGCGGCGGATCAGGTACTCCATCAACGTAGTCGCGTCCAAATAGCCGCGATCCAGCCGCTGGGCAATCGCCTCACCCTTCAGTTCGGCTCCGGCCACCAGCGGGGCTGCCAACTCCAGACACGCTTCCACCGTGTCAAAGGCGTCGAACAGCGCGGGTTTGTCCTCCTGCAGATCCCGGTTGTAGGCCAACGGCAAACCTTTGACCAACACCAGGAGCGTTTGCAAATCGCCCACCACGCGTGCCGTCTTGCCCCGCGTCAATTCCAGGACGTCCGGATTGATCTTCTGGGGCATGATCGACGAACCGGTACAGAACTCCTGGGGCAATTGGAGAAAGTTGAATTCCACCGTCGACCACAGAATCCACTCCTCCGCCCAGGTGCTCAGGTGTTCGGCAATCAGCGTCAGCACGAACGCGGCTTCCAGGACAAAATCCCGATCGCTGGACACGTCCAAACTGTTGGCTGCCACCCCGGCAAACCCCAGTCTGCGAGCCACGTCGTCGCGGTCGATCGGCAGGCTCGTTCCCGCCACCGCCGCCGCGCCGAGACTGCAGACATTCACCCTTTTCCGACAATCGGCCAAACGCGAGCGATCGCGCTCGAATTTCTCGCAGTACGCCAGCCAATAGTGGGCCGCCAGTACCGGTTGCGCCCGCTGGAGATGAGTATACGCGGGCAGCACCACACCGGCGTCCCGGTCGCACCGGTTGACAAAGGCCGCCTGCAACTGCAGCAGCCTTCCGTCCACGCGGTCCAGGGCGTCCCGCACCCAAAGCCTTAAGTCCGTGGCAACTTGATCGTTACGGCTCCGGCCCGTGTGCAGCTTGCGGCCGACGTCGCCCAGCCGGCCCACGAGTTCCTTCTCGAGATGCATGTGGATGTCTTCCAATTCCACATGGTACTCGAACTGGCCCCCCTCAATCTCCTGGCCAATGGCCTGCAGAGTGGCTTCGATCAGCCGCGCCTCGGCTTCCGAAATCAGGCCGACGGTGGCCAACATTTGGGCATGAGCGATCGAGGCAGCAATGTCATGCGCATACAGTCGCCGATCAAAGCTGATGCTCTCGGTAAACCGTTCGACACGGCGATCCGTCGCCTGCTGGAAGACTCCGCTTCGGCTGGGGCTGGTCAAGGTTGTCCTCGTGATTCAAGCACCGGGTTGACAACAACCCTTTCATGCTATGTAGCTTACGAACAGCTGTCAACGAACCGCCAACGGCCGTGCCTAAGTTTAAGCAGGCCGCGCGAGGCCAATTCTGGACCCAGGCGGCAAATCTGACGCAAGCTGCGCGACCCCTACAGACGATAGATATTCCACTGTCAGCACAGACTGCCCGATGTGTGTGCGCTTCACTGATCCTGCATATCTTGAATATCTTGTGTTTTGGTGAGGATTACGATGCAAAGGTTGCTCGTTATCGCCGCTGCGGCGACTGGTCTGTTGACTTTTCCCATCGGCTGTACAACGACGCGCACTTCGGATACGGCACGCACTGGCATCGAGCAACTGCTGATCTCCAACGCCGTTGATCAAGCGCTAGAGAAGTATGACTTCCGCAGTCTTCAGGGACGGAAGGTATTCATCGACGACAAGTATTTGGACAGCGTGGACAAAGGCTACCTGCTGTCTTGCATCCGTGAACGAACCCTCTACAATGGTGCCCAGATCTCTTCGAAAGTCGAGGATGCCGACGTCACGTTGGAGATTCGCAGTGGAGGCGTAGGAACCGACAACCTGGAGACCTTTGTCGGCATTCCCAACATGTCGATACCCGGTTTGCTGCCCATCGAAATACCGGACGTCAAGATCTGGAACCGCACCAGCCAAACTGGCACCGCCAAACTGGGAATTCTTGCGTACGAGACCAAAACGGGCAACGTCTTTCAACACGGCGGCCAATCGCTGGCGCGGTCTGACGACACGAAGTGGTTCCTGCTGGGCATCGGGCCTTTCCAATCAGGGACGGTCAAGAGCGAAGTCGAATCGGCGTCGGTCAATCCGACGGCCATCGCCCGATCCATGCCTGTTCAGCAGTCAACCTATCTTGCCAACGACAACGCTTCTTTGCATCCTGCTCAACCTCTGCATTCTACGCAACCAATGCACACTATGCAGACGACGCCAATGAACGAGTCACCGATCTATCCTGCGAGTGCCCATTCCGGCCTGTACCGCTAGAGGAAGCAAGGGCATTGAAGTTCAACGCGTTGCGAAGAGCTTGGTTTCTCGCACGTCGAATCGGGTTTCGGCCTTCAGCATGGTCAAGGAAAGAACCTTGCAGGGTGGAGTTTAATTCGCCGGAGCGGACTGAAGTCTACGCTGTTCGAAGACTGCGGAGTTGATCTCGGACAGGTGCTGGGCCAAGGAGGATCGGTGCGGTCTTTTTAGCATTTCCCAGATTGGACTGTGCGGGTAAGATAACGCTTGCTAGATCGGTAAATCGGGCAAGCTGATGCGTGTCAGCTGGTGTTCAAAGATGACCTTGCCGATACAAACTGCAACAATTTCACGATCGAAAGATTCCCATCCTGGTGACCGACGGCCGCATCTGGCTCGCCGGTTTGCGTCACATCGCTTTGCGAAGGAGATCTGAAGTGCCCCGTTCTGCGTGTTTGCTAATTGCCCTGTTGACCTTGCCTCTCCTAGCGGGGACATCGCCCTGCCAAGCGGCTCGTCCCTGTGACACGCTGATGCCCCCGACCACCAAGGGTTTTGTGTCCATTCCGGACGCCACCCGGCTGCGTCAGGACTTTGAGAAGACGCAGGTGGGCCAGTTGGTGAACGATCCGGCGATGAAGGCGTTCATCGAAGATCTGATTCAGCAGCTGGAGAGCAAACTGGGCCGCACCGATTCGCGGCTCGGCATCCGCCCGCAGGACCTGAAAGGCGTTCACGGTGGCGAAGTCGCGCTGGGCACGATCCAGCCGGGGGGCGATGCGAAACAGCACGCTCTGGCGCTGATCGTCGATGTCACGGGGCACGCCGAGCAAGCCAACAAGCTGCTGGCGGATATTGCCAAGAAGATGAAAGACAAAGGCGCCCAAGCCTCGACGCGGACCGTCAACGGCGTGTCTGTGACGACGTACGTTTTGCCGCGGCAACGCGGGGAGACGGAGACGCCGAAGGCGGTCTATTATCTGCACGACAGTTTCCTGGTTGGGGTGGACCACGAGGGTGCCGCGCAGGAAATCCTGACGCGGCTGCTGGATGCGAAGCAGAAGTCGCTGAAAGATGACGCGGCCTACCAGGCGACCATGGCTCGCGTCCGGACGGCGGCGGGAGACTCGCAGCCTCATCTGCGCTGGTTTGTCGAGCCGTTCGGCTACGTGGAAACGCTCCGCGCAGCGGCTGGCGGGCGCAAGAAACGCGGGACGGACCTGCTGAAGGTTCTGGCCAACCAGGGCTTCTCTGCCATCCAGGGGGCGGGCGGTTTCGTGGAGTTTGCGTCCGGCGAGAACGAAGTCGTCCATCGGACGTTTGTTTATGCTCCGCCCGCGAACAAGACCGGCGAGAAGTACAATCTGGCTGCCCGCATGTTGAAGTTCCCCAACAGCAAGGAGCTTGCGCCGCCGGCGTGGATACCGCATCAGACGACGAACTACCTGAGTCTGAACTGGCAGATGAAGGAGGCGTTTGAGTACGCCAAGAGCCTGGTCGACGAAGTCGCTGGGGCGCCCGTGTTCGAAGATATCCTGGACAGCTTGAAGAACGATCCCAACGGCCCGCGCGTCGATCTCCGCCAAGGCTTGGTGCGGCACCTGGGCGAACGGGCGGTCTTCTTCACCGACTATCGCCTGCCCATCACCACGACCAGCGAGCGCTGGCTGGTGGCGTTGACCGTCAAAGATTCGACCGCGGTGCAAGCCACCATTGACAAAGCCATGGCGGCCGACCCCGACGCGAAGAAACGCGTCATCGGCAACCATACCGTGTGGGAGATCATCGAACAGGAAGCGCCGGTGGAGGTCGAGGAACTGAACATTGCCAGCCCCGGTTTTGGCGAATTCGGGAACGAACAGGAAGAAGAGGAGGAAGAAGACCGCGGACCGTTGTTGTCGCACGCGGCCTTCACGGTCGGCTTCGGCCAGCTGCTGGTGGCGTCGCACATGGACTATCTCGAAGAAATCCTCAACCGCGGCGCCGGCCAGCAGGCGTTGGACAACACGAAGGACTTCGTGATGATCAACCATGCCCTGACCAAGATCGGGGCGGGCCAGGACGCGGTGCGTTACTTCTCGCGGATGGACAAGGAGTTCTACCCCACCTACGAGCTAATCCGGCAGGGGAAAATGCCCGAGTCCGAAACGCTGCTGGGCGACGCCCTCAACCGCCTGTTCGGTCCGGAAGAAAAAGGCGTGCTCCGAGAGCAACAGATCCGCGGCGACAAGATGCCGGACTACGACAAGGTCCGTGTCTATCTGGGGCCTTCCGGGGTGTTTGTCCAGTCGGAAGATAACGGCTGGTTCGTGGGCGGCTGTGTGCTGAAGAAACCGGCCGACGGGATGGAAGCCGCCGGCCCGATGGTTTCGCGCCGCGTCAATGAACGGCGCTAGGTGCGGCGACCCCACAACTGCTGTCCGGCGGGCCAATCGAAAAAGCCCGGCTTTTCCGAAAAGCCGGGCTTTTTTCGTCAGCCGTCCACACCGGCAAGTCCGTCAAGAGCGGAACGCAACGAGTTGCGCAAATTGTACGTGGCCGTATCCCCAATCAGATTTTCTTTGTTCGCCTTGATCAGGCCTGCCATCAGCGTCCGATGTTCGTTCCAGTCCGTGGGTCCGAACGGGCGGATGTCCACGTACGCATCCTCAAACGAGGATACGACTTTGGGAACGACGTGCCATCCGTCGTGAGCGCGCAGAACGTGATACTTGAGCGAGCCATACACCAAGCCCGCTCCGACCATGACGCCAAATAGAAAGGTACCCAAACGCCCCATCTTTTCGCTCCTAGAGTTGACGTAAGCTGCTGCGTACTGCACAACTTTAGCGGGAACCGGCGGTGCAAGACAAGCTGGGTTTTTCGACGATAATCCCAATCGTCAATCTCTTCGCGTAGTATCTTTGATTCTCTGCAAGCGGCAAGCTGTCCAACAGTGAACGGGTGAGGAGCAACGGCGGTGGAACGACGAAGGAGTTGGACAAGTGGACTGGCGCGGTCCTTCGTGCGGACCTGCAAGAAGCGGAAACGGGGCTCCAAGATCGCCGATTCGACGGGTAACGAGTTGTCCGGCGGAGGCCTGCTGACGCGCTCGCTGATCCTGCGGCGATTGTTGCTGCGGGATGTCCTGGCCGACGATGAAGCGTTCGTTGGTTTGCTGGTGCCGCCGTCAGTCGCAGGAGTGGTCGCCAATATGGCGTGCACGCTCGCCCGCCGCGTGCCCGTCAATCTGAACTATACGGTCACGTCCGAAGTCATCAACGAGTGCATCCGTCAGGCCGGCATCAAGCACGTCATCACCAGCCGGGCGTTCATGGAAAAGGTCAAGCTGGAGGTCGCGGCCGAGCTGGTCTTTTTGGAGGATTTCCGGAGCAAGGCCCGTTTTCGGGACAAGCTGTCGTGCTCCCTGGCGGCCTACGGCGTGCCTGCGGCCTGGCTGGAGCGGTCGCTGGGTCTGCACCGCGTCACAGGCGACGATCTGGCGACCGTCATCTTTACGTCCGGCTCGACGGGCACTCCCAAAGGCGTCATGCTGACCGAAACCAATATCGGGTCCAACGTCCAGGCCATCGAGGAGATTATCCGGCTGAACCGCTCCGACGTGCTGGTCGGCGTGTTGCCGTTCTTCCATTCGTTCGGCTACACAGTCTGCCTGTGGGTGGTGATGTGCCTGGACGTCAAGGGCGTGTATCACTTCAACCCGCTGGAAGCCAAACAGGTCGGCCGGCTGGTCAAAAAACATGCCGGCACGGTGATCGTGGTGACGCCGACTTTCCTCCGCACGTATCTGCGCCGCTGCGACGTGGACGAATTTGCGACGTTGGACGCCATCGTCGCCGGCGCGGAAAAACTGCCTCGGGAGCTGTGCGATGCCTTTGAGGCGAAATTCGGCGTCCGGCCCGTCGAAGGGTACGGAACGACGGAACTGTCACCCGTCGTCAGTGCGAATATCCCCCCCAGCCGTTCGCCGTCCGGGACGGTCGGCAACCTGAAAGAAGGCACCGTCGGCCGGCCCGCGCCCGGCGTGAGCGCGAAGATCACCGATCTGGACACAGGGAAAGAAGTGGGCACTGGCCGGCCGGGCATGTTGTGGATCAAAGGCCCCAACGTGATGAAAGGTTACCTGGGCCATGACGAGGTGACTGCCGAGGTGATCCGAGACGGCTGGTACATGACCGGCGATATCGCGATCATCGACGAAGACGGTTTCCTTCAAATCACCGGCCGGCAAAGCCGGTTCTCCAAGATCGGCGGAGAAATGGTGCCGCACTTGAAGATCGAGGAAGCCTTGGCCCGCATCATCGGCGGCGATGAGGAGGAAGGCTTCCGGGTCGTGGTGACTGCCGTGACCGACGAGAGGAAGGGCGAGCGAATCGTCGTCCTCCACACGGCCATCTCGAAGACGCCGGAAGAACTCCGCCGCGGCCTCAGCGAGCTCGGTTTCCCCAACCTGTTCATTCCCTCCGAGGACAGCTTCTATCAGGTGGACGAAATCCCCGTCCTGGGCACCGGAAAACTGGACCTCCGGCAGATCAAACAGCTGGCGCTCTTTGTCTTCGGACAGCCCTCAGGCTGACACCGAAAAAGCCGTCTGGCGGCGGAAGTCGCAGAACCGTCCTGCCCGACGCCGCTGCCTGCCGGCCGGGCGCCGCGAGCTGTCCGTTTCCTCCGCATCAATCCAACTGCCGCATGACGATCAAGCCGCGGGCCCGCTCGGACCAACGAAGGGCGGTCGCTGCAGGGACTGCGGTTCGGCGGGCGATTCTCGAAACTTGCGTTCTCACGCAAACCACCCGCAGGACACGTCCGAGGCGATGTCGCCCAGGATGTGCTCCAACTCGAACGCACAGTCAGCCTCACCAAAGTACCCGTCACGCTCCGATGCTTGCAAGGGCAAGGTCATCGCGGAGTCTGCTCTCCGTGGATCGGGATCGTGCCAGTCAGGCTTCCCCATAACCAACACTGAGTTCGATCTCGACCAGATTGATCTTCGCCGCCAAGCCGGGCTTCAACTTCGTTGGCGCGACTTCCAAGACGTTTTCGCCCCGGACGAGTTGGCTCGACTGCAAAGCAATTTCGTAATCCAGGTACGGTCCGAGCTTGACGGTGTGGATCCGCGTGTCGCGCCCGTTGGCGGCGTAACGCACCTGCTGCGGGCCGGACGCGATCGCGTGGCCGTTCAGGGTTATCTGGAATTGCTCGCGGCGGCCCACGTTTTCGATCTTGAAGCGGAGCGTGACGGCGCGCGTCCGGTCGCCGTCTTCGGAACAACGGAACACGGCTTTCAACCGGCCTTGAGCGTCCTGGCGGTCCAGGCTGGCCAAGTCCGGGTCGTAGTGGCGATAGCGGGTGTCGTTGCCGAAGTGGAAGAGAAACCGCTTGGCCTTGCCGCGCAGCGACTCCGGCCGGCCGATCTCGTCGAGGGCCTGGCCGACCTGGGTGAAATCCAAGTGTCCGTAGGGCCGCATGTCCGGCAGCGCCATCATCCCCTGGTCCACGGCGGTGGGCATCTGGGCGGCCAGTTCGTACAGGCACGGGTAGTTGAACAGGTAGACGCCGTCCGCGCCCGATGCGTAGGCGTTGGCGGCCGCCGCGCGGTACTCTTTGAGTCCCAGGTATCGGCCGGTCTGCGGCGAGCAGCCGATGTAGGCCAAGACCGGCGTGCCGCGCACGAGCGTTTTCCAACGCTCGATGGGGTGATTCATGTATGCCTGGTACGTGCCCACGCTCACGTGGTCGAACAGCCGCTCGGCGTCCCAGGCGGCAACGTCCAGCCCGCACTCCAAGGCCAGTTCGGGCGTGAGCGGCACGTTGATCGCCAGCAGGTAATCGGGCCGCTTCAGCCTTCTTGCGCGATCCGCCAAAGCCGCCTTGATCCGGCGCACCATTTCCGTGAACAGCGGCGCTTGCTCGGCCCCCTTGCCGGGCAGAAAGAAGAACGGCGAACGCATGGCGTCGAGTTCGAGCCCGTCGATTTCCGGGTACAGGTCCGCGAACTCCAGCACCCGCTCGGCAAAGTGCGCTCGCACTTCGTCGAACGCGTAGTTCAGGCAGCCGCCGTAGTAGCCGTAGGCCGAGCCGAGCGCCCGCTTGGCATGTTGCTTCCAGAACTCGCTCACGTGGGGATTCTTCAGCGACGTGAAATGGGCGTCGTTCATGCGGAAGCTGGCCAGCACCTTCTTGCCCCACTCGCGCAGGATGGCGAACACCGTGCCGAAGTAGCCGCCGGGTTCGCGGGCAAAACTGTCGACGTTCTGGTAGATCCGCCGCCGTCGATCGTCGCCTGCGCCGAGCACGTTGTAGGGGACGCCGACCCGGCTCGGATAGAATGTCGGCCAGGACATGTCGCCGACGCAATAGGCGACGACGTCCACTCCGGGCCGGCAGTAGCTCTGCAGGTACCGCCGCAGATCGGCCTTGCCAAGTTCGTCGTTCAGATTCAAGAACACGTGACCGTCGTCGTTCAGAACTAGTTTGCCGGGGGATACGGCTCGAGGGGGCGTTGGCTGTGCACTTTGCCCCCTGGCACTGGCGAGGCTTGCCGTAGCGCACGCGGCCGAGGCCTGCAAGAATTCGCGGCGACTGCAAGGATACGGCATCACGCGGCTCCTCTCCGTGGGTTTGTCGGACGACCTGCGTCCGAGTACGCTTCAGGCTCAGGTCGTCCGCAAGTTTCCCTGTGGGCGATCGGGAAGTCAAGCTGCCGGTTCGATCCGTGCCCCAATCGACCAACGCGGGTAAAGACCGGTGGGCTGACGCCGCCTTGACTTCTCGCGCCCGCCGAGTTAGGCATAGGCACCAGCACGAAACGAAAAGACCGTGCCCAAATCCCGTTGGGTGCTCGCGACTCTCCATCCCTGTTTGTTCTTCCTTCCGTTCAGTGAGGCCGTCCATGAGGCTGAATTCTTCATACACCTGGCTGCTGCCGATCGTCTTCACGTTTGCTGCTTGTGCGGTACCAGCGGCCGAGGCAGGGGAAAGCGCTTCGACCGCGGAGCGCCTGGAGGCAACGGCGCTGCCCGACGCCAAGCCGGTCCCGGACATGCAGGTGTTGCCGCTGCCTTACGACCAAGCGGTCTTTGAGCACCTGGGGCGGCAACTGACCCGATATCATTTCGGCGCGGCGCTGCGGAGGCCGTTCTGGTATCCGATCACGGGACCGGCTGGCCGGTCGCTGACGCGGATGAGCATGCCCAGCGATCCGGGCCGGTCGATGACTCGGGACGTTCAGCCGCAGGACCCGGACAAGCCGGAGGATCCGCTGGGGCACAGCCACCAGACATCCGTGTGGATCTCGCACAAAGACGTCAACGGCATCGACTTCTGGCGCGACGGCGGGCCGATTGCGGGTCAAATCGTGCAGCAGACGTGCCGCGAGGGACTGCAGTACGAGGACGGTTCGCCGGCCGCCTCCTTGCTCACGCTCAACCACTGGAACGATCCCCAGGGCAAGACCTTGCTGGTCGAACGTCGCCGGGCGACGGTCGTGGCGGGCGAGACCGGTGCCTGGCGGCTGACCATCGACCTGCAATTCGAGGCTCCGCCGGGCAGTCCCGTGACACTCGGCAAGACTCCTTTCGGGCCCCTGGGCGTGCGGATGGCCAAGACGATCGGCGTGAACGACGGCGGCGGCCGGATTTTGAACAGCGAGGGCCAACGCAACGAGGCCCAGGCGTTCCGCCAGCGGGCTCGCTGGGTCGATTACAGCGGGCCGATCGCCAACGGACAGACGGCCGGCATCACGCTGCTGGATCACCCTGTCAATCCGGTGCATCCCGCGCCGTTCAATGTGCGCGACAACGGCTGGATGGGTCCCTGCCTGACGCTCGACGGCCCCCTCACGATCACGCCCGACCAGCCCCTGCGCCTCCGCTACGGAGTGTGGATTCACCCCGAGGTGCCGGATGCCGGAACGCTCGATCGGCAATGGGAAGCCTTTGCCCGCGAAGAGCTGACGCCGCTGAGCATGAGGAAGCCGGCCCCGAAGAAAAAGGAGACGCCGGGCAACTAGTACCAAACGGGATTTCGGCACTTTTCCGCGTCGTTTATGAAGTCACGGCCATCGCTGCTGGGGTCAGGCTTACAGAATTCAGTTTTGGCCGAGCAGAGTCGGACGACGTGGCTGGCGACAAACTCGGCCAAAATTGAATTCTGTAAGCCTGACCCCATTTCGCGCGACCGTGCCATCGTAGACCGCGACTTTCCGTGGCAGTTTCCCGTTTGGCGCCAGGACAGCACCGCGCAGCTTGCGATCCCGTCGTGCCGGTTATCATTTCGACACGGGCATCACCAGGCTTTTCTCCGTGATCAGCGCGGGCGCGTCGTACACGGGAATGGCTGTCAGCACAGTCCGGCCGTCGCCGCTCGCAACGCGGTCCTGCGGCAACTCGTAAATCGCGCCCGTGACCGTATCGACCCACACCGGCTCGGCCAAGGTGACGCCGCGGAGCGTGATCTGGGCTGGCGTTGTCTCGTTGGCGTTGTCCGGATGGGACGAGCAGTCCCAGCAGGCCAACAGGTGCGGCCCGCCGTCCTGCTTCTGGAACAGGTAGGCGGCGACCTGCTTGGCGCATTGGACCTCGCCGGCAAATCCGGCGACGGGCGCCAGCGAGCTGTCGAACACGGTGGCCACGTTCTGGACCGTGTAGTACGCCGGTTTGACCTTCAGCACGCGGCCGTCCTCGTTGCACTTGAGCAGTCCCATCCGCTTCATGAACCGGTCCTGGCGAGTGCGGATCCAGAGAGGATCGATGAACCGGGTATAGCGTTCGGGTTGGTCGTACGCGGGATCGTAGAAGGTGAACACCAGCGACTCGATGCCGTGGCCCAGGTCGCCGATCATCCGCCGCGCGTTCCATTTGCACTGGGTCAGTTCGCTGTTCCAGGTTTGGGACGAGATGGGGGCCGAGTAGTGGGGGCTGGACGTCGCGCCCGACTCACCCTGCCAGATCTTCATGCCCGGCGCATAGCGGTGAATCAGCGCCGTGAACTGCTCGACCCGCGGATACACGTCGTCGGGATTGAGGGAGTAATCGTGATAGATCATCCAGTGGAACAAGCCGGTTTGGCCGCGCTCGTGGAGCACTTGCATGTAGGGTTCGGCGAAGCGGACGCTGGGCGAGCCGATCACCAGGCCGGCGATCCGCGCGTCGGGGATGTGGCGTTTGATGATCTCCGCGGTGCGGATGTTGTTGTCGGCGGTTATTTCCGGCGTATTTGCCTTGGCGTTGCTGGGTTCGTTCCAGGTCGACCAGTCGCGGACCCGGCCTTGGTAGTGCCGGGCCAGAGCCGTGATCCAAGCGTCCCAGGCGGCCAGGGCCGGTTCGCCGCGAGGCAGTCCGTCGCTGAGCGACGCTCCGCCGCCGCCGGGATAGATCGGGTTGCCGTAGGAGGTCTCCAGCAGGACGTCCATGCCCTGCGCGCGCAGATAGTCCACCTGGCGGTCCAGCCAGGCGAAATCGTACACGCCGGGGACTTTTTCCGTCTTGGCCCAGCCGGCCTGCAGGCGGATGCGTTGGATGCCCAGCGGTTCGATGTACGCCTTGAACTGCTCGAAGTCGCCGTAGTCGCGGTCCAGCATTTCGCAGCCGATGGCCAGCGACGACCGGCCCACCTGCCTGGCGCCGCGGGGGCGGAGCGTCCCGATCCGCTTCAGGCCGGGATCGAGGGTCGTCTGGACGCGATCGTGCGTGGAATCGATCAGCGGGCCTTCGGCAGCGTTGCCGGTGACCGCACAGGCGGTTCCCAGGAGCACGGCCAGCGTGGCAAGCGATACGGCGGTTTTCATGACACAGGCCTGTTCTTTCTGCGGGTTGTGAGCGCTGCGGGTCAGGCGCCGATGACGCGCGGACGCCCCCGGCCCCCCTTGCCGGCTCGGAGTCTTTATACTAACGGAGATCGCCCGTGGCAATCGTGTGCGGTTTCACGTTGGCGATTGGCTGGGTTGTGAGGAACTGGTTCGGAAGACAAGTGCCGCTGTAGGCGGGAGGAAGGATGAGATGAAACGTTCGCTGTGGATCGCTTGCACCGTCGTCTTGGGGTTCGCTGGTTTTGGCAAGGCGGCCGCAGAGCCGGAACCCGACCGCATGTTGGCTGCGCCGACGCCCATGTTCACGGAGTGGCAGACGCGTTTTGGCGGTGCTCCGCCGGATTTCGACGCCTTGCGCACATTCGCCGGGTTGCCGCCCCTGTTGGAGTTCTACGACGGGCGGCCGGTGCGCACGGCCGACCAGTGGCAGGAACGGCGGGGCGAGTTGCGGAGGCTGTTGTGCGAGTACTTCCTGGGCACGCCGCCCAACGAGATCCCGCAGCGGAAGCAGGCCCAGGTGCTGGCCGAAACGCGCGAGGGAGCGTCGGTGTCGCGTCTGGTCGAGCTGACGTTTGCGACCACGCCCCCGGTGTCGATCACGATCGAGGTTCTGTCGCCCGAAGGACCTGGGCCGTTTCCCGTGCTGTTCACGCAGACCAATCACCGCCGCTGGGGACTGCTGGCCCTGGCCCGCGGGTACCTGGTGTGCATCTATCCGGGCGCGGACATCGACGACCAGTCGGACAAGTTCCTGCCGGTGTATCCGGAGTGCGATTGGGCTCGCTTGCTGCGGCGGGCGTGGACGGCCAGCCGGGCGTTGGACTACGTGCTCACGTTGCCCGAGGCCGACGGGCGGCACGTGGCGATCACCGGCCACTCGCGGAACGGCAAACAGTCGCTGATCGCGGCCGCGATGGACGAGCGGTTCACCGCGGTGATTTCCAGCAGTTCGGGCGTCGGCGGGGCGGTCGCCTACCGCTTCGGCAGCGAACGGGCTTTTGACGAGAGCGTCGAGTTCATGACCCGCAACCGGACGACCGGCACCTGGTTCAGCCAGCGTCTGCGGTGGTTCACCGGCCGGGAGAACAAGTTGCCGACGGACAACCACGCGCTGTTGGGCCTGATTGCGCCGCGGCATTGCCTGATCTCCACGGCGTACAACGATGGCTGCGACCAGAGCTTCTCGGCCGAGCAGTCGTATCTGGCGGCCCGCGAGGTGTACCGTTTTGCCGGGCGTCCCGAGGCGTTGCGGATCGTGTGGCGTCCGGGCGGGCACGAGACGTGCGCCCAGGTGATCGAAGGCTATCTGGACTGGTGTGATTTCGCTTTCGGCCGCTCGCCGGCGGGTCTGCCCGAGGAGCTGATCCACGACTTTGACTGGGAGGCCTGGAGCCGTCGCCCGCAGCCTGCTCCTCCTCCGCGCGACGCCGAGGCGCGTCAGCGGATCGCCTGGGGGCTGGGCGAACAGCCGCCGCGCCAGACCACGCCCGGCGGCAAGTATGGCAGTCCGGCGGCGCACGTCTCGCAGATGCTCGACCGCGGCCAGGAGACGGACCAGGTGGGGCGGCTGGCCGTGAACTTCGGCGAGTACGTAGCCGGCGAGTTCTACTACCCCAAGAACGCCCCAGGACCGTTGCCCGTGGTCGTGTGGCTGCACCCGTACAGCTATAACCTGGGCTACAACGGAGCCTATATGGTCGGGCCGCGGATTCAGCAATTCCTGCCCCAGAAGGGCGTGGCCGTGCTGGCTTTCGACCAGATCGGCTTCGGACAACGGCTGCACGAGGGCACTCGGTTCTACGAACGGTATCCGCGCTGGTCGCGGCTGGGAAAGATGGTCCGCGACGTCCAAGCGGCCGTCGACCTGCTGACCTTGGCCAGCCAGTCCGACGGCTCACGGCGGCCGGAGGATCAGATCCAAGGCCTGCCGCCGATCGACGCCAAGCGCATTTGCCTGTTGGGATATTCGCTGGGCGGCACGGTGGCGCTGCACGCGGCCGCGCTCGACTCGCGGGTCGCCGGCGTGGCCTGTTTCGCGGGCTTTACGCCGATGCGCACCGATACCGAAGCCAAGCCCACCGGCGGCTTGCGGCGGTTCTGGAAGTGGCACGCGCTGCAACCGCAATTGGGCCTGTTCCAGGGCCGGGAGGCGGAGTTGCCCTACGATTTCGACGACCTGCTGCGCCTGGTAGCCCCGCGTCCCTGCCTGGTGGTCGCACCCCGGCACGATCGCGACGCCGATCCGGTCGACGTCACACGCTGTATCGATTCGGTCCGTGCCGCCTGGAACGAACGCGATGCCGCGGGGAACCTCACCTACCAGGCTCCCGACGATTACAGCCGCTTTCAGACGGACCAGCAACAGGCGTTCTGGACGTGGTTCGAGCACACGTTCGCCACGTCCGGCGAGTGACGCACCGCGACGAGCAAGACGCCGGGCGGGGCCACTTGCCGAGCCCGGCGAAATCGAAGAAGATCAAGGCTTTCTGTCACACCAAAACGTCTGTCCCGGAACACGTTCGGAGGGCGGAATTCATTCCGACCGACGGGACTGAAGTCCGCTTGGACGGATCAGTCGCGGCGTCGATCGGTGACAGGCAATCAGCTCGGAAAGGGGGCGCGCGGACAATGGACATTGCCATCTTGGGAACGGGCCGCGTGGGCGGCAAGCTGGGGCCGCGTTGGGCTGGCAAGGGCCATCGCATCGTGTACGGAGCGCCGGAAGTGGATTGTGCGGAAGTCCGGAAAGTCCTGGAGGAGTCCGGCCCGAACGCGGCCGCCGCCTCGGTCCGCGAAGCGGCCGCCGCCAGCCAGGTGATCCTGCTGGCGATCCCCTGGAACGTGACCCGCGGAGTGATCGAGTCGCTGGGGGCACTGGAAGGCAAAACCCTGTTGGATTGCATCAACCCGATCAAGCCGGATTTCTCCGGACTGAGTCCGGACGCCGCGCCCTCCACAGCGGAAGAAATCGCCGTCTGGGCGCCGGGGGCGAAGGTCGTCAAGGCCTTCAATACGGTCAGCGATGCGACGATGGGCAATCCCCGGTACGGGGGCCAGAAGGCGAGCATGTTCTTCTGTGGCGACGACGAGGGCGCCAAGCAGATCGTCCGCCAACTGACCGACGACTTGGACATGGAACCGGTGGACGCCGGACCGCTGAAGAACGCCTGTTATTTGGAGTCGTTGGGGATGCTGTATATCCACCTGGCCATCTTCGGCGGCTGGGGCGGTGAATGCGCCTTCCGATTGGTCAAACGCTGACCTCGGAAGGGCCAACAGCGGAAGAGAACGGCAACACAGCGGTGAAACGCTGACACGGGAAGGGAAGAGGGGGGAGAAGGCCATGCTCGTTCGCGTTCTGGCGGCGCTGGTGCTGATGGTGTCCGTTTCCGTCTCGGCCGCAGACAAGACGCTGCCGCTGGACGTGCTGATCCGCGGCGGCCAGATCGTGGACGGCAGCGGGGCGCCCCCTTACTTGGCCGACGTCGGCCTGCGGGCGGGCAAGATCGTCCGGATCGGGCGTCTTGCGGACGTGGCGGCCCAGCGCACGATCGACGCCGCGGGGCTGACGGTGGCGCCGGGCTTTGTCGACATGATGGGCCAGACCGCAACGCCTTTCCTGGACCACCCGGAATCGGCCCTGAATCTGCTCGGCCAGGGGATTACCACGATCATGGCTGGCGAAGGCGCCTCCGCTGCGCCGCGTTCGCCCGGCGCGAAGGGAGCCCGCTGGACGACCATGGCGGAGTACCTGACCCTGCTGGAGAAGACCGGCATTCCGCTGAACGTCGCGCAGAACGTCGGGCATACCCAGGTGCGTTCGATCGTGCTGGGCAGCACCGACCGCCAGCCGAGTCCTGCGGAATTGGAGCGGATGAAAGACCTAGTGCGGGAAGCGATGGAGGCCGGGGCGGTCGGGCTGTCGACGGCCCTGATCTATCCGCCGGCCACCTACGCGCGGACCGAGGAGCTGGTGGCGCTGGCCAAGGTGGCCGGCGAGCATGGTGGCCGATACTTTACCCACATGCGCAACGAGGGCGATCAACTGCTGGAGGGGCTTGAGGAAGCCCTCCAGATCGGTCTGGCTGCGGGCGCGCCGGTCCACGTCTTTCATCTCAAGGCCGCGGGCCAGGAGAACTGGGGCAAGATGGAACTGGCGCTGGCGCGAATCAACAAGGCGCGCGCCGCCGGACAGCAGGTGGCGGCCGACATCTATCCTTATATCAACAACGGCTTGGGACTGCGGTCGTTTGTCCATCCTCGGCACTTCGCCCAGGGCCACGGTCCGTTCCTGAGCCGCCTGGCGGACCCGGCGACGCGGGCCGCGATCCGCCGCGAGATGGAATCCGAGCCGGGTTGGGAGAACTGGTTCCGGCACGTGGGGTACGACTGGAACCGGGTGGTCCTGGGAAGTATGTCGTCGGCCCCTTGGTCCGACCACAACGGCCGGAGTTTGGCCGAGATCGCACGGGCTTTGGATCGCGATCCGTGGGACGTCTTCTTCGACCTGCTCAAGACGTCCCCGTTTGCCATGCCGCAGAGCATGTCGGAGGACAACAAGATCCGGGCAATGCGCGAGCCGTTCGTCATGTTTTGCACCGACGTCGGGCCGGGCGGCTCCAGTCATCCGCGAGGCCACGGCTCGATGCCGCGCGTCCTGGGCCACTATGTCCGCCGCCTGGGCGCCCTGTCGTGGGAGCGAGCCGTGGCCCAGATGAGCGCCGTGGCGGCCGACGAACTGTTCGCGCCGGACCGCGGCCGGATCGCGGAGGGAAAGGCCGCCGATCTGGTCGTCTTCGATCCGCAGCGTGTCGGGGACAAGGCCACGTTCGCCGAGCCGCGCGCGGCGTCCGTGGGCATCCAGTATGTGCTGGTCAACGGCCAGCTGGTTTTTGAGTCCGGCGCCTATACGGGCGCGAAACCCGGCAAAGTTCTGCGCGGACCGGGCTATCGCGCCCGCCGAGCCAGCGAATGACCGTGAAACCGTTCAACTATTACCAGCCCACGGAGATCCGTTTCGGCCGAGGCCGGCTGCGGCAACTGGGAAAGGCCGCCGCCAGATTCGGCCGGCGGGCGCTGTTGGTCACCGTGCCGGCCGCAGAACCGCTCGGGCCGGCGATCGACAAGGCCCGGACGCTGCTGGAGTCGGCGGGCCTGGCCGTCGCGCATTTCGATCGCGTGGTACCCAATCCGACCACCGACAGCATTGCGGCGGGCGCGGCGCTGGCCCGCGAGCACCGGGCGGACGTGGTCGTAGGTCTGGGCGGCGGCTCCAGCATGGACACGGCCAAAGCGATCGCGGTGGAGGCCACGCATCCGGGCACGTGCTGGGATTACCTGTTCGACAAGGCCGAGCCGACGGAGAAGACGTTGCCCGTGATCGCCGTCAGCACCACGTCGGGCACCGGCTCGCACGTGACCCAGGTCGCGGTCGCAACCCAGACGCCACGGGAAGAGAAATTTTACCTGTGCCACCCGCAGCTGTTTCCCCGGATTGCCGTCGTCGATCCCGAGTTGATGCTCACGGCGCCCCGCCAGGTGACTTCGATGACGGGGTGGGACGCCTTCACGCACGCCTTGGAGGCCTATCTGCACAAGAGCAGTTCGCCCTACGTGCGACTGCTGGCCCTGGAGGCGATCGGGCTGGTGGCGGCCCACTTGCCGCCGTTGCTGGAGGACCTTGGCAACCTGGAATTGCGTTCGGCGATGGCGTGGGCCGACACCCTGGCGGGCCTGTGCATGGCCAACGCGGGCGTGACGCTGCCGCACAGCCTCGGCATGGCGATCAGCGGACGCTGGCCGCGCGTCGCTCACGGCCAGTCGCTGGCCGCCGTCTATCCGGCCTTTACGCGGTACACGTGCCCGGCCGCGATTCCGCAGTTCGCCGCCGTCGGCCGGATCCTGAACCGGGAACTGAGCGGCGTCGCGGACGACGATGCCGCCGCGCAGTGCTGCGTGGAGATCGATCTGCTGCTGAAACGAATCGGCCTGTGGATCAGTCTGGAGGATCTGGGAATCCCGGCGGCGGAACTGGACGCGCTGGTGGCTCCGAGTCTGCGGCTGCCCGACTATCGGCACAATCCGCGCGTCGCCAGCGGAGAGGAAATCCGGGCCCTGCTGGAGGAGTGCCGCGTCCGCAGCTGAGCAGGCGACCGGGACTCTCTGGCATCGCGGGATGGGGAGGGTGGAATTCACTCCGCCCTCAACGCGGACGGCAGTCCGCCATACGACCCACGAGTTCAGAGTCGACGGAGCGCAAGTGCGTCGCCAAATCTGAGATTCAGGGTTGCGGCGAGTGGGCGGCTTTGTCCAGCGCTGCGGCAGCGGCTTCGCGGGTTTCCTCGTTGTCGCTGCGCGCGAGTTCTTTCAGCACCGTTTGGGCGCGTTCGGTCTCGGCGTCCAGCACCAGCAAAGCTTCGGCCGCGTACTGCCGTGTCCAGAAGTTCGGCGAATCGAGCAAGGCGGCCAGTCGCGGGACGGTTCCGGCCGGGACTTGGATCTCCCCGAACACCTGGGCCGCGACCCACGGTTCGTCGTCTTCGGTCAGATCGCTGAGAAGCGCTTCGACGGGCGTGCGGGACTGAGGATCCAGCTGCCAGAGTGTCTTGGCCGCCGGCGCGCGGGGCACGAATTTCGAAGGTTCCTGCAACATCCGTTCGATGACAGGCGCTGCGTGGGCGGCCAGCGGCTTGAGTTGGCCCAGCGCGACGACGGCGTTCTGCCGGACCGGCTGGATCGGGTCGGACAGCGCGGCGATCAGGGCGGCGGCGGCTTCCTGGCCGATCGCCGGCCCGATTTGGCCCAGCGCCGCCGCGGCGTTGCGGCGGACGGAGGCCGCGCCGGTCTGCAGGCAACGCACCAGTTCGCCGGCCGCCGAATGGGCGTCGGGGCCGATCGCCCCCAACGCTCGGCAGGCCCAGTACTGGGTGTGGAAGTCGTCGCTGGACAGCATCTTCGTGACTTCGGGCACCGCGTCCTTGGCCTCGGGGCCGATGCCCAGCACGGCGTTGATGGCGTACCGGCGCGTTTCGGGGTCGTTTTTCCGGAGGATCGCGATCAACTCGGGCACCGTGTCTTGGGCCTCCTTGCCGGCTCGGTAGATCGCCAGCATCGCCGCTCGCCCTTCCGCGGTCGCCGGCCGTTGCAAGGCCGGCCTCACGCGCGGCAGGGCCGCGCGGCCGTAACTGCCCAGGGCCAAGCCGGCCAACGCCCACACCGGACCGTGTTGCGTCGGCGTCTCGTCGGTCAGCCTGGCGGCCAGGGCGGGGATCGCCGCGTCCGGTTCCAGGGCCAGCTGACCGAGCGCCTGGGCGGCGGCCGCGCGGACCTCGCCCTCGCCCTCGCTCAACGCCTGAATCAAGGCGGGGATCGCGGGCCGAGCCGATTCGCCCCGTCCGGCCAAGGCCTCGGCGGCCGCCACTCGCCCAATGGCGTTCCCGGCACTCAACTGCGCCGCCAGTTCCGCAACCGTCGGCTGCCGTGCAGATTCATCCGCGGCAACCGCGCTTCCGCCAGTCGCGGCCAGCAAGACGACGGCCACCCAATGCGCCACGGCCCTGACGGAGTATTCTGAGTTCATTTCAAGTCCCTATCCCTTGAAGTCCCGTCGCTGAAGACGCCCGAACGACAAAACGGCTTCGCGGCCCGGATCGGCAATCCGTTCGACAAAAAGAAACGCTGTTCCCGGCACCAAACGGGAAAAGGGTCTGTCGTGTTGCTGTTCATGATCGCACACTTCCACGACAAAGGGGTCAGGCTTACAGAATTCAATTTTGGCCGAGCCATGTCGTTGCCTACAGCTGGACCTACCATCGGCCAAAATTGAATTCTGTAAGCCTGACCCCAGCGCCGAGACGGTGATTTCATCAACAACGCAAAAAAGCAGCCTCTTACCGTGTGGTGCTGCGTGCCGCAGTTTCCCGGATGCTGCCGTTGTCTACAATACGGGGACGGCGTCCGGGCGCGAGTTTTTCGGATTCGAGCCGAGGCAACACGATCCGGACGCGTCTGTGGTCTCCCCAGGCAGTCTGATTTCACCGAGGTTTGACGCGATGCGAGCATTAGTGACCGGTGCCACGGGTTTTGTCGGGCGCAAGCTCCTGTCACGGCTGCAGCGTCCCGTCGTGTTGTCGCGGGATGCGGCGGCCGGCGTGCGCTTGGGAAACGAGGTCCAGGTCGTCGCCTGGGACCCGCAACGCGAGCCTGCGCCGGCGGAGGCGTTCACGGACGTCGACGTCGTGTTCCATCTGGCCGGCGAGCCCGTCGCCGGAGGCCGCTGGACCGCTGCCAGGAAGGCCCGTATCCGCGACAGTCGCGTCGTCGGCACGCGGAACCTGGCGGACACGATCCGGCGACTGGCACGCAAACCCCAGGTGCTCGTATCGGCGTCCGCCATCGGCTACTACGGCGACCGGGGCGACGAAGTCCTGGACGAAACCGCTCCGCCGGGCGGTGATTTTCTGAGCGAAGTCTGCGTCGCCTGGGAACGCGAAGCGCAGGCCGTGGCCGAAGCAGGCGTGCGGGTGGTCAACGTGCGGCTGGGCGTCGTCCTGGGCCGGGATGGCGGCGCGTTACCGAGAATGTTGACGCCCTTCCGGCTGGGACTGGGCAGTCCGCTGGGCAGCGGTCGCCAGTGGATGTCCTGGATTCACGTCCAAGACGTCGTCGGCTTGATGCTGCTGGCCGCTGCACGCGGGGACTTGCAGGGACCGCTGAACGCCGCCGCGCCCCAGCCCGCCACCAACCGGGAATTCACCAAGGCCTTGGGCCGCGCGGTCCGCCGTCCTACGTTCTTGCCGGCCGTGCCCGCCGGCGTGTTGCAGTTGGCGCTGGGCGAAATGGCCGTCGTGCTACTGGCCTCCCAACGCGTGACGCCGCGTCGTGCCCAGGCAGCGGGCTACACCTTTGAGCATCCGGACCTGGAAGAAGCGCTGCGGGACGTGTTGCGCTAGGGCGTTGTCCGGCATCGCTGGATGGGTAGGGCGGAGTTCGTTCCGTCCTCAAGGCGGACTGAAGTCCGCCCTCCGAGCGCCCAACTCAGGCTGGACAGAGCACGGGCCTCAACGCGGCGCCGCGTCCGGACGCGCGGCGATGCGGCCGGGTTGGCCGCCTTCATAGGCGCTGAATTCCGCCCACACCGGCAGGTGGTCGGACACTTCCAGGGCTTCTTCCATCGCCAGGTTGTATTGCCGCATGAAGTCGAAGATGCCCGCTCGCCCCGTGAACTCGGAGGTCGCCTGGCGTTGGAACACGAGGTTGTCGTATTGGGCCGTGCCGCGGGTGTTGGTCGGCGTACCCGACACGACCCAGGTCATGCCGGAGATCTGGCCCAGTTGGCCGAGGTTCTTGTCGTCCACGTTCAGATCGCCCAGGATGATCACGTCGTCCTCGCGGCGGCCATCGTCCCGTACCACTCGGACCACGTCGTCCAGGATGTCTAATTCCTCCTTGGTTTCATCCGGATCAGTGTGGATGTTGACCAGCGAAAACGTGAACGCCTGGTCGGGAGGGGGGCCGCGCACCCGGAACCATCCCACCAGCGGCTCGCGATGCAACAGATCATCCGGGTCCGCGATGGTGTACAGTTGCGAACGGTCGACTTCGATCGTGGCCATGTCGAAAACGTAGGCGTACTGTTCGGTGCTGCTTGTCCTGCCCAGCCTGGGTCCGATGACGTAGTCGTAGTGAACGCCGGCCGAATTGATCAGTTCGACGAAGTTCGGCAGCAGGTCGTCGTCGGCCACGCGAATCTCTTGAATTGCGACGAGATCGAAATTGCGGATGATCCGGGCCAGGACATCCATGACCTGGGGCTTGCTCGCTTTGGATTTGCCGAAGACCTGGATATTGAAGGTGGCCACGCGGACGGAGCCCGTCGAACGGGCAGGCGGCGGCGCGAGGGGATCTCGGGCCGGCGTTTCCTTGTTGGCCGTCTGGCCTTGGGGGGCAATCTGGATGCCGTCGAGTCCCTGCAAGTCGAATCTTTGAAAGAAGACCCAGGCGGCGACGGCAGCGGCAGCGCCAAACAGCAGAGTCTTGATCTGTGGCACGGGCCCCTCCTTGGGCAGTAGTGCAAAGGGACTTCCCTGTCCGCTATCTGAAATTGTCGATCGGGGCGGCGCGCAAGGCGGAACCCGGTCGGGCGGGAGGATAGTGAACCAGGGCAAATCCCACTAGATCAATTCGGCAGCAATCGCCAACGGCCCAACGGTGGGAGCAACCCGTTCGGGCTGCCGGAAGCGGGCGGTTTTTCCGCTCCGGGAATTTGACAACGTCCGGAATTGACCTAGGTTTCCATTGCAGAGCGGGTGCGTCGCGCGCACGGTCCGCTTCGGCGTCCGCGCCGTAAGCGACGCCGACGACTGGAGATGCGAACGAAGCAACGCAAGACAGGGGGGGGTAGCGGCCATGTATCCGATCATCGCTCCGGACGCTGCAGCGACCTTTTTTGAGGCAGCGTGCCTGTTGACCACTGCATTGGCAGTGCTCATGAGCTATTTGCTGGGGGCCCGCTGCTGACGCAGTGCTCGCCTGGGAAACAACCGTCTGCTTTCCGGGGCAAACAGGAGGGGGAAGAGCCGTGGGTTACCTGTCCAAGCTGGGGATGGCTGTGGCGGACCAGTGGCCTGTCTGGCTGCTGGCGTCGATCCTGGTCGTCGCGGCAGTGATCGATGCCATTCGGTTCCGCGTGCCGAACTGGCTGACCTTTCCGCTGATCATGGGCGGCTGGATCTACAGTACGGCGGCCTTTGGTTGGGAGGGTCTGGGCTGGAGTCTGTTCGGGACGGCGGTGGGCTTCGCCCTGCTGCTTCCGGCGCATGCGATCGGCGGGATGGGGGCTGGCGACGTCAAGTTGTTTGCCGGCGTCGGAGCCTGGCTGCACGCCACGCAGACCTGGCACGCCTTCTGCGTTTCTGCCATCGCGGGCGGCGTGATCGCCGTCGGCCTGATGGTTTGGCGGCGGGATTGGAAGAAGCACTGGGCCCAGTTCCAGATCATCTTCTTTGAGGCCGTGACCATCCGCGACCCGGAGGCCTTGTCCGCGCTTGCGGCCCAGCGCCGAAGTTCGATGGTGCTCTTGCCCTATGCAGTTCCCATCATGCTGGGCACGGTGCTGTATTTGGCCTGGAGCGGAAAATTCGTGTGAAACGGCGATCGGAGGGGGAGGCAAACGAGATGAACCAAGCGGCGGCAGACTTGCCGGACAATGAAAACCGCAAGCCCGCGGCGGCGGCGCTGACGGTTCGGCCGCGAGGCGTCTCGGCGCGGAAGAGGCGGGGCACGACCGTGGTCGAGTTCGCCGTGGTCGCGCCGGTCTTCATCCTGCTGGTCTTCGGCATGATCGAATTCGGCCGGATGGTCATGGTGCATCAGTTGCTGGTCGGCGCAGTGCGCGAAGGCGCGCGGCAGGCCGTCCTGGACGGAGCGACGACACAGAGCGTGGAACAGGCAGTGCGTGGTTATCTGACCGCGACGTCGATCGACGGAGCGGCGGCGACTGTCACGGTGGCGCCCGATCCGGCGACGGCGGAAACGGGCGTGGCGATGACCGTCGAAACGGCGATTGGGTTTGACAAGGTCAGCTGGTTGCCCGCACCGATGTACCTGCGGGAAAAGACGCTGAGCGCGGCGTCGACCATGCGTCATGAATAGTTGGATCAAGGGGAGGACGTCACGATGCGGTCAACAGGTTTAATCTTTGTCGCCCTGGGATGCGGCTTGATCGCATCGCTGGGGGCGTATCAGTACTTGAAAGCCGCCTCGAAGCAGGACGAAACGAAGGCGGTCCTGGTGGCGACCAAGGAAATCAACATCAACGAGCCGCTGAGCCAGGAAAACGTGCGGACCGTGCAATGGAACAGCCGCACGGTTCCGCTGGGATCGCTGGCGGATTTGAAAGAGATCGAGAACAAGTACGCCCGTATCCGGCTGTATGAAGGCGAACCGATCCTGGGCGCCAAGGTGATGAACTGGGACGACGCCAGCGGTTCGCTGAAGGTCCCCAAAGGCTACCGGGCGGTTTCGGTCAAGGTGACGATGGAAGCCTCCGTCTCCAGTTTGATCGAACCCGGCGATCACGTGGATGTGATTGTGGTCGTCAAACGCTCGCAAGACACCCCGCCCATGTCCAAGACGATTCTCCGGGCGGTCCAGGTGTTTGCCGTGAATTCGCAGATGGCCAAAGTCCAGGACAAGGACAAGACCCTGGACGACATCCGCACCGTCTCGCTGCTGGTCGATCCGGACCAGGCGGAAAAGCTGGCGATGGGGCAGGATCTGGGGACCATCCGTCTGGCACTTCGCAGTCCCGGCGACGATGCGGCCGACGAGACCCGCGGATGCGACATGGACAGGCTGCTGGGCCGCGGAGATGTCGCCGATCCCGACGTCGGCAGCCAAGGCTGGCCGCCAGGCAACGAAGGCGCCGCCGCTGACGAACTGGCGGCGGGAACTTCCGACGGAGAAAGCGACTGGATCATGGTCATCGACTCACCCACCTCGACACGCACGTTTGCGGTGCCGGAATCGGGGCAAGCCCCGACCCTGACTGCTTTCGTGGACAAGACCAGTCGTTTGAGTCCGGCAACGCCTGCAACTGGCTCAAACAAGGAGAACTCGCCTGCTCCCATTGCTAAGCCGTAAGACCGCGGAGACGGCGGCAAGAATCGGGTTGCCGTTGAAGAAGTCGGTTACGTGGGTTTCTGGCGACTGCGCCGGATGTGCCGATCGCAACAGCTTGGACGGCCGTGCCGCGCACCGAAGGGCGCCCTGCTCGCAAAATGCCGGTTGTGACGCAGGACTCGCAACGACAACGGCAGCGATGCCCAAATCGAATCAGGACGGATACCAGGGACGATCGAAGTAGATAGACGTAGCGGTGGATCAGAGCGAGGCGCGGCCTCTGCCAAACCACGCGACGATGACCACCGGTGCCGCCTGCACGGATGACGTGGCCCGTTTCCAGCGATCATGCAAGGAAGTGCCCTGGTGCCTCGACAGCGATTGCCTGCAAGCCTCATAGCCGGTCGAGTTCTTCTTCTGCTGGCCTTCGTCAGCGGAGTCGCTTCCGTCGCAGATGCGCAGGGGGAGCCTGATTTCCAGCCCACCCAGGACGGCTCCGATTCCCCCGTCAAGTACCATGTGACCAAGCCGATTGCCCGACTGGACATGGCGATCAGCACGAGCCGCGTGCTGGTGATGAAGGGGGAGCCCATACGACGCGTGGCAGTGACGGACGAGAGTATTGTCCAGGCGACGCCGCTGGCTCCCGACCAGATCCAGATCACGGCGCTGGCGAGGGGCGTCGCTCAGGTCAATCTCTGGGACCGGCAGGGCCGAATCCGCACGGTGGACGTGGTGGTTAAACCCGATCCCGCGGAACTGCAGCGCATGCTGACGGACGCTTTCCCGGAAGCAAAGCTGCAAGTCCGTGCGTTGGGCGAGGGCGTTCACATCACGGGAGATGTGCCGCGTCCAGAGATGGTCTATGAAATCGTCGCGTACGCTCAGACTTACTTCGAGAAAGTGATCAACGGCCTCGTGGTGCGAAGCGTGCAGCAAGTGGCTCTGCACGTCAAGGTCATCGAAGTGTCGCGGACCAAGCTACGGCAATTGGGGTTGGATTGGCAGTTCATGGGAGACGACGGAGTCCTGACACAAGGGGCGGCGGGTCTGTTCGGCCAAGATCTTCCGGTGGGCACCGGAGCCGATACCGTTCGTTTCGCAGTGTTTGGCGATGTCAGCGCGTTTCTCGGCTACTTGCAGGCGTTGCGGAGCCAGGAATTGGTGAAGATCCTCTCCGAACCGACGCTGGTCACGATGACGGGGCAGAAGGCAAAGTTCCTGTCGGGCGGCAGTTTTCCCATCATCGTCCCGACCACCTTTGGAAATTCCACCGTCGAGTGGCGCGAGTACGGCACGCAAGTCGAATTCACGCCCATCGTGCGCGGCGATGGCACGATCCGCATCGAAGTCAACGGGAACGTGAGCGAATTGGATGCCAGCCGCGGGGCTGAATTGGGCGGCACCCGAGTCCCCGGAGTCACGGAACGTAGCGTCGAGACGAGCGTCGAACTGAAGGCGGGACAGTCGCTGGCCTTGGCCGGCTTGATGCAGAACCGCGTAGAATCCCTCAATCGCGGCGTTCCTGTGCTAGCCGACCTCCCGCTGTTGGGGCGATTTTTCTCGCGTGTGGAAGAGAAGGCGAACGAGGTCGAATTGCTGGTGATCGTCACGCCCGAGTTGATTGCCCCGCTGGATTCCCACCAGGTGCCGGACTGCGGGCCAGGTCAGCTGACCGTGAGCCCGAGCGACAAGGAGCTTTACTGCTACGGCTACCTGGAGGTTCCGAACTGTGCCGCGATCGGGCCGGCTCCTGGGACCTGTGCGGCGCCTCCGGGAGCAGCGGACCAGGCAGGGCTGATGCCGGGGACGCCTCCCGCCGCGCACGCGGTGCCGCAGGCGGTCGGTCCTGGGCGGATGGAAGCGGTTCCTACGCCTCGTCCGGCAACACCGGAAATGCCGAACAACACGGCGCAGCCGCCCAACGCCGGACTCGTTCCGAGATCCGATGCGCCGTCTCCGCCCCGCGCGTCGGACGCTGGCCGGCCCGCGCTCTACGGACCGATCGGTTACGAACCTTTGCCTTAGCAGCCTGTTGAAAAAAGAAGATCCGCTCCGCGCTGCGCAGAAAAGACCCGAGCCGAAACGACTGCCGCGAGCTGCTTGTTCCCTTTTTTCAACAAGCTGTCGGGTTTCCCCCTCGGGCCGGAATTCGCGACCTAGAGTTCTTAGGAGAAGGCTTGGGTCAACATTCCTTTCAGCAGATGCATACCAGCATGAACCTTGTGCTCCGAACGGTCGTCGTCGACCGCGACGCCGCCATCCGCAGAGAGATCAAGTCCGTCCTGGCGGGCACGGATCTCGTATGTCTGGTGGCGGAGTACAGCGACTGCAGCCTGTTCCCAGCCTCGGCAGACCTGCCCGACGTGGTCGTGGTGGGGATGGATTCCGACACCGACTCCGCGTTGGACTTGATCAACCGTCTGGCCCGCCAAGTCCCTCGCTGTGGGATTTGCGCGGTCAGTCGGTCCAGCGACGGTCAGTTGATCCTGCGTGCGATTCGAGCCGGTGCCAAGGAATTTCTCACCCTGCCCGTCCAGCTGAACGAGTTGGTCACCGGGCTGCGGTCAGCCACCGGTTTGCCCGACGCCCGTGGGCGCGGAATGCAGTCCTGCCAGACGATCGCCGTCGCCGGGGCGGCGGGCGGCGTAGGTTCCACCAGTCTGGCCGTCAACCTGGCGAGTATTCTGGCGGCGTCCCCGGAACGCGCGGTCGTCCTGGTCGATCTGGACTTGACGTTGGGCGACGCCGACGTGTACCTGGACACCATTCACGAATTTACGCTGGCGGACTTGACGCGGAACGTGGAGCGGCTGGACGCGGAACTGGTGCGGCGTTCTTTGGCCCGGCACAAATCCGGCCTCTACCTGTTGCCTCGGCCCGTGGAATTGGACGACGCGAACCTGGTCACGCCGGAACCGCTGCGGCGGGTCTTGGGGTTGCTGAAGGCCACGCATTCCCACGTGCTGATCGACTTGTCCAAGGGTTACAGCGCTCTGGACATGTCCGCCCTGGCGTGCTGCGACACGGTGCTGTTGGTCACGCAACTGGATCTGCCTTGCCTGAGGAACGTCGTGCGGCTGCTGAAGTCGTTTCGGCCGGTCCCCGGTTTGAGCGAGAAAGTCAAACTGGTCGTCAACCGCGCCATGCCGGAAAGCGAAACGATCCGGCTGAAGCGGGCGGAGGAGATCGTCGGCCGCGAGTTTTTCTGGCAAATCCCCAACGATTATCGCCTGATGGTCGACGTCCGCAACAACGGCGTGCCGCTGATCGCGCAAGCGCCTCGTGCGGACATCACACAATCGTTGTTCGGCATGGCCCAGGCCTTGTGCGGGGACGGAAAGTCGGGCGACAAGACGGCGGGCCGTTCCGGCGTACCCGCGCCGATGTTCGGCAAGTGGTTCAAGTTCTTGTCGTCCATGGCGAACAAGTCCAGTCTTACCGCGCACTGACCGGCGTTTCGCAAGAGAAAGCTGGGCTCCTTCTGCTGCGAAGGCGGGCCGTCGGAACGACCAGGCGTCCTGGGGCCGGAGGCCGGGGGGGCGGCCACCGCTTTCCGAGGCCGTTTGCGTTCGGTTTTCTGGGGCAGCGGCTTGGCAAAAGCCGCGCGCGTCCGCAGACCGCCGGATCGCTACGGGGCGACGCGGTAGCAGACAACCGACTGTTCGCCGCGGAGATACAGGCGGCCGTTGGCGAGGGTGGGCTGTTGCGGCCGACCCAATTCGATCGGCACGAGCACGCGGCCCAATTCGCGATACCGCTCGCGGCTGGCCTCGGCCATCACCAGGTCGCCGTTTTTCGTGAGGGCAAAGATCAAGCCATCGGCGATCACCAGGTTCTGGTCCTTGGTCCACTCCGGGTTTTCTGCCTTCCACAGCAGCCGCCCGTCGTCGAAATTGGTGCAGTGCAGGAAGCCCGCTTTGGCGCCGCCGCCGAAGCCGAACACGGCGTCCCGGTAGACGGCCACCGTGTTGTACATGTTCGTCTGCCATTCGGTGCTGCGGTACCGTTCCCGGCAGGCGATCTTTCCGTTTTCCGCTTTCATTTGCAGGCAGGCGGAGAAGTTGCGTTCCTTGCCTTCGCCGCCGCTGACAAACAGCCGCGAGCCCACCGCCACCGGGGTGCTGATCAACCCGATGCGGATTTCTGCCTGATAGGGACAGCGCCACATGATCTCGCCGGTCTGGGCATGCACGCCCAGCAGTTCGCGGGTCCCGTACGTCGCCACGATCACTTGCGGAACGCCGTCGACGACCTGATACGTCAGCGACGCCGGCGCGCCGAGTTCGCTGCGGGCGTCCGATGGCACCACGGTCGACCAGCGCAGGGCGCCCGTCCGCTTGTCGAGCGCCACCAGCACCACGCGCTGCGGGTTGTCCGCGCCGACGTACAGCGTGTCGCCGACGATCAGCGGCGTGGAGGCTTCAGTAGCCCAGAACGCGTCGTCGGCCCGCCAGAGTTCGGTCCCGTCCGTCTTCAGGCACACGATGGGACAGCGCATCTCCCAGACGTCCTTCTGGTAGATGGCATACGGGATGAAGATCACGCGATCCTCGTCGATCACCGGCGAGGTGGTCGGCCCCCACTGGAAATGCCGGCTGGGTTGGGGCAGCAGCAGGTGCTTCCAGCGGGTCGCGCCGGTGGCCGGATCGAGGCACACGGCCCACTGTTTCTCGTCGGTCTCCGCGGTCGTAAACGCCAGTCCATGAGCCTCGACGACCGCACTCTTGCCCCAGCCCACGTCCGCGCGCCACAGCATCGGCGGGCCTTCCGGGGGCCACTGCCGCAACAGCCCCGTGGCGGGGTACACCGAATTTCCGTCGTTGGGCAGAAAACGCAAGAGGTCGCCCGGTCCAGGCTCGCCGCCGAGTGCCGGCGAAGTCCACGGCGTCACGAGGAGGCTTCCCACTGCCACGACAATCCCGGTGACGACCGAGAAGCGACTCGACTGCATCATGTCTCGCGATCTCCCACTCTGCAGGGACCCTGTTGCGCCGACGGTTTCCGCCGCGATAGCAGGATTGTCGCGGAGATTCGCTCGAACCGCAATCCGGGGACGACGCCTTCGCCACAGACCCGGCTTGGCTGCAATCGCCGGACTGCTTGGGCGGCTGCCGGGAGCCGGACCGATCCCGGCGTCGTCCACTTGTCTGGCGCGCCGCGTCAGGCACAATGGATGTCCCGCGGCTGGGGTGCCCAACTCGCGAGGATGAGGACGTGTAAATCGACGGCCGCAGCGTGGCGGCTAGGCGGCGTGGCGTTTTCCAAAAACGACTTTCCTGGATGGAGAAGATCTCTCATGCGTTGGATCTTGGTTTCCTGGCTGGCGTGTTTCTTTCTGATTGGCAGCGTCCACGGGGCCGAGCCGGAAAAGCCGGAACCGGCGGCCACGGGACCGACGGCGGAGGAACGGAGCGACGGGTTCGTCAGCATCTTCGACGGCCGCACGCTCGACGGCTGGCGCGGCGCGACCGAAGGCTACACGTGCGAGGACGGCGTCCTGGTGTGCCAGAAACGGGGCGGCGGCAGGCTGCTGACGGTCCGGGAATTCGGCGACTTCGTGTTCCGCTTTGATTATCGCCTGGAGCCGGGCGGCAACAACGGGATCTCCGTGCGGGGCCACGAGATCCAAGTGCTGGATGACGACGCGCCGCAGTACAAAAACCTCAAGCCCTGCCAGTACCACGGGTCCATCTACTGCAGCGTGCCGGCCCAACGCGGCCACACCAAGCCGGCGGGCCAGTGGAACTCGCAAGAGATCATGTGCCAAGGCAGCCACTGGCGGGTGTCCGTCAATGGGGCCGTGATCGTCGATGTCGACCTGGCGACGGTACCCGGCAAGGAAGCGCTGGCCAAACGGACCAGCGGGCCCTTGGGCTTCCTCGGCCACGGCGCCCGCGTGGAGTTCCGCAACCTGCGGGTGAAAGCCTTGCCGCAAGCAGCCGGGGCGGGCAAGTAGTCCCTTCCCAGGCAGCAGACCGCCGGGAACTCGATGCCGGGCGTGCGGAGGCAACCGCACGCCGGCCGGCCCGCGACTCCGGCCGCTGTCGGCCCGGCCGCTGTCGGCCCGACCGCGGAACGCCTCACCGCAGGGCCTCCAACGGCCGCCGACAGACGGCGACCAGCGCGGGCAGCAGGCCGCCCAGCAGGCCCATCGCGGCCGACAGCAGCAGGCCCAACAGCAGCGTGTCGACGTCCACGGTCATGACCAGCACCACGAATTTGCCGGCGACCCCGTGACCGCTGGAAACGATGCTGCTGGCCTTCACGCCGTGGCACAGCGAGCCCAGGGCGCAGCCCAGCAGGCCGCCCACCAGGCCCAGCAGCAGCGACTCGATGAGCAACGAAGCCAGAATCTGCCAGCGCGCGAACCCCAGCAACCGGAGCACGCCGAGGTCCCGCTTCCGCTGACTGACCGCGGCAAACATGGTGTTCATCAGTCCGCACGCGCCGCCCACGGCTAGCCAGAAGACGACGAAGATCACGCCGAAGAGGAATTGCTTGTTTGTCTGCGACAGGCTGGCGAAATACTCTTCCTCCAGCAGCGCCTGGACGGCGGCCTGCTTGTACTCCAGGTTCAGGTACTCCTTCAACTCCCTGGCCGCGGCCGCGTCTTGCGCGCGGAGCACCAGCGACGTATAGGTCTCCTTGCCGAACATCGGGCCGATGATCGCCCGCTTGGCCCAGACCTCCGAATCAAACGTCGATCCCGACGATTGCAGCACGCCCACGACGAGCCACGGGCGGTCGCCCAGCACGAACACGTCGCCGACCTCCAGCCGCTCCCGGTTGCGGGCCGCCTGCAGAGCCTGATCGCTGCGGTCCCGCCCCAGCTCGCGGGCGATGCCTTCGCCCAGGACGACCTCGATGGCGGGCGGGCTGTCCGGCGAGCCGGCGCCCGGACCCGGCAGCTGCCGGACGCCGGCCGGCGAAAACCAGCTCCCGCCGTCGGACAACTGCAAATCGTGAATCGCCGCCGACAGGCCCGGATCGTCCAGCCCCCGCAGCTGCAGGAATCGCCGCTCGGGCCGGCCCGGCCGCGCGTCCGGGATCGGCTGGTTGACCACCAGGTACGACTCCCGGCTGCACATCGGGCGGCCGTGGCGGCGAGCGACTTGGGGATGGTTCTCCAACTCGCCCGCGTCCGTAAACTGCAGATTGCTGAACGATTCGTCGGTCGCGCCTTCCGACAGCACCACCACGTTCGCCGGATTCCCGCTGTTGTCCGTCAACTGGTACATGCCGTTGACGAACGCCAGCATCACGACCAGCAGCGAATTGACCGCGACAAACGCCAGAATCGTGAGCAGCGTCGTCTTCCAGCGGACCACGAGATTGCGCACGTTGTAGCGGAAGGGTATCCTGCCCTGCCAGACCAGCAAGCCCGCGGCGGCGCCGAGGGCGGCGGCCGGAATCCACAACGCCGGAGATATCTGCATCTGCGTCCCTCGCTCAAGCCACCTTGGCAAACACTTCCGAGACCCGGATCCGGCTGGCGGTCCAGGCCGGCATGACGCTGCCCAGCAACGCGGTCAACAGGCCGACGCCGACGCCCCAGGCGAGCGCTTCCGCCGGAATGAAGAACGCGCCGAAAAAGGCGATCGGAAACTTGAAGCCGCCAAACACCAGATTCACCGTCGCGAACGTCGCGCCGGCGCTGCACAATCCGGCCAGCAGCCCCACCAGCGAAGCTTCGCCCAACACCAACACCATGATCTGCCAGGGGCGGAAGCCCAGCACCTTCAAGACGGCCAGCTCGGTCTGCCGTTCCCGGACGCTGATGCTGATCGCGTTGGAGATGACCAGGGCCAGCGTGAACAGCAGCGCCGGCGCGAGCAGCCAGCGCATGCCCCAGATCAAATCGCGGTAGGCATCCAGGAACGACGCGATGCCGGAAGCGGCTGTCTCAAATTTGACCGCCGGACTGGTGTAATTCGGCGAGGCCAGAATCTGGCCGGCAACCTGGGCAAACGCCTCGCTGTCCGGCACGCGGAGCCAGACCAGGTTCAGCGTCTTGTCGGCCAGCGGGTGGGGCTTGCCGGTCTGCCGCTCGTAGGCATCCAAGGCCGCCAGCAAGTAGTCCCGGTTGATCGCCGCCGTATTGTCGTAACGGCCTTCCGGAAACGTGCCCACAATTTCCAATTCCAGGTCCAGGTCGCGGTAGTTGATCCCGTACAGCTTGATGCGCTCGCCGACGCGCTTGTTGACGGCGGCCAGGCGGTCTTGGCCCATGATGATCGCCTGCCGGTTCCGTTCCATCTCCTGGATCGCCTCGTCCAGCTTCGCCGCCTCCTCCGGCGGCAGCGTGTCCAACTCGTCCATCATCGTGCACAGCTTGCGCGGCTCGGTGGCGATGGCGAACAGACTGTTCTCCCGCGTCCGTTTCTCCGGGTCCAGCGTGCCGCCGTAGAACTGCCAGGTCATGGAGTCTTCCGGCTTGACGTCGCCCGGCTTGCTCGCCGCGCCGTCGCTCAGGCTGGCCGCATAGGCGAACGGCATCTGGCTGGGCAGCCGCCAGCGTTCCGTGACGATGCCCTTGAAGTTCTTGGACTTCTCGTCCGTGGCCGCGTCCAGGAACGCCAGGATCGACCAGACGAAAATCACCACGGGCACCAGCACCATCGTGCCCAAAACGATCACGAGCGAGCCGATCAGGTTGCGGCGGATGTTTTTCAGCATCATGCGGATGAACTTCACGGCTTCGTTCCTTCTTCCCGCTCCGTCAGGATCGCGCGCCGGCGGCTTCGTGCAGGACTTCCGGCTGCTCGACCAATTGACCCTTCTCCAAGTGCAGCACGCGGTCCGCGCGTTGCGCCGCGCGGGGGTCGTGCGTGACCAGCAGGATCGTCTTGTGCAGGGAGCGCCGCAACTCGTCCAGCAGGTCCAGGATCTCGTCGGCCGAGCGGGCGTCCAGATCGCCCGTGGGTTCGTCCGCCACAATCAGCGTCGGATCCGTGACGATGGCCCGGGCGATGCCCACACGCTGCTGCTGGCCGCCGGACAGCTGCCCGGGACGATGGCGGATCCGGTCGCTCAAACCGACCAGATCCAGCGCAGTCAGGACCTGGTCGCGCCGCTGCCGGGCGGACAGGGGCAACAGCAACAGCGGCAGTTCCACGTTCTCATACGCCGTCAGCACGGGCATCAGATGATAGAACTGGAAGATGAACCCCACGTGCCGCGTCCGCCAGCGGGCCAACTGGCTTTCGGTCATCGACGAGATCCGTTCGTCGCCCACCCAGACCTGGCCCTCGCTCGGCTTGTCGAGCCCGGCAATCAAGTTCAGCAGTGTCGTCTTGCCGGAACCGCTCGGTCCCATCAGCCCCAGAAAATCGCCTTCGGGGACGTTCAGCGTCAGATCCTTCAGCACGTCCAGCCGCTCGCTCCCCCGCCGAAAATACCGATGGACCCCTTGGACACGTACAATCCAATGTTGCTCTGCCACAAGGAACCTTCCGTTATCTGGGTGCCCGAACGGCTTCTGCGCCGCATTTCGCCTGCAGCCAAACCGGCCTCGATCCGAGCATTCTAGACTCTCTGGGCACAAGCAACAACGGATTTTTTCCGCCTCCATCTGGCTGCGGAACGCCGCCCGCCTCAAAATGGTCGAACGTCGGGCGAGTGGCATGTCCAGGCGAACGGTGGGCGTTAGCCTCACCGGCTGTTCCTGGGCCAGCGTGCTGCCAGCAAGGGCACCGGTGGGCTAACGCCACACCCGCTCGCCAGTGTGCTGCCAGCAAGGCGAGCGGTGGGCGTGAGCCCACCGGCTGTTCGGGCGCCAGTGTGCTGGTTGCAAGGAGACCGGCGGGCTAAGGCCGCACCGCTTGCCGAAATGACGTCGTCGAAATAGGGAGCCTCCCGTGAATTCTCACCCGTCGATGTGGGGACTTGCACTCTGTCTGGCGGCGGCGGCGATACCGTGCGCCGCCGACCAGCCGACGGCGACTTCGATCCTGTCGCTCGACGGCACCTGGTCGCTGGCCGTCGATCCGCAGAACGCCGGACGCGAACAGAAATGGTTCGAGAAGGACGCCGTCGAAGGTGCGAAGCCGGCCAAAGTACCGTGGATCATCCAGGAGGCTTTTCCCGGCTATCACGGCGTCGCCTGGTATTGGCGGGAATTCGACGCGCCGCTGAACCCGCATCCCGCCGGGCGGTGCCTGCTGCGGTTCCAGCAAGTCGACTATCTGGCCGAGGTCTGGCTGAACGGGACGCCCGTGGGCACGCACGAGGGCGGCGAAACGCCGTTCTCTTTGGACGTGACCGCGGCCGTCAAACCGGGTGCGAAGAACCGCCTGGCCGTCCGCGTGCTCAATCCGACAACCGAACCGATCGGCGGAATCAGCCTGTACCAGACGGCCCGCCGCTGCAAGGTGATGCCGTTCGGTGCCGGCGCAATCTTCAACCACGGGGGCATCACCGGGTCGGTGGACTTGCTGTGCGTCCCCGCGGTGCGCTTGGATGACCTGTTCGTCATCGCCAGCTCCGCGCAGACGACGGGCAAGATCCACCTCCAGGCCGTCGTGCAGAACGCGGCTCCCGCGGCGCAAGAAGGATGCGTTGAGTTGACCATTGCCGACGCGCGCCGCGGAGCGACCGTCGCGGCCCTGCAACTGCCGCGGGAGTTCCCCACCGGTGCGTCGCAGATCGAGGCGGACCTGGCGATCGACAACCCGCACCTGTGGGATCTGAACGATCCGTACCTGTATCGCGTGACGGCCCGCGTCGCCGTCGAGGGCGCTAACTCGTTCGACGAACGGTCCACGCGCTGCGGCTTCCGCGATTTCCGCTTCACCGACGGGTACTTCCGCCTGAACGGCCGCCGGATCTACCTGCGGTCCAGCCACACGTGCAACCATTATCCCATCGGCCTTCAATTCCCGCAGGATCCCGATCTGCTGCGCCGGGACATGATCAACATGAAGGTCATGGGCTTCAACATGATTCGCTTCATCTGGGGCGGGGCGACGACGGCCCAACTGGACCTGTGCGACGAGATCGGGCTCTTGGTCTACAACGAATCCTATGCCTCGATGCCCATCGGCCTTTCGCCGCAGATGCCCGAGCGGTTCGGTGCGGCGGTGAGCGAACTGATCCGCCGCGACCGCAACCATCCCAGTGTGGCGATCTGGGGACTGCTGAACGAGGCGCCGGACGGCCCCGTCTTCCAGCACGCCGTGAGCATGTTGCCGCTGGTCCGCCAGCTGGACCCGAGCCGAATGGTGATGCTGAACAGCGGCCGCTGGGACGAGCACGCGTTCCGCTCGGGCATCGGCAGCGTGGCCGGCATCCGCATCTGGCCCAAGGCGGCGCCCGCCGAGCCTTGGGTGGCGTTGAATCCCACGGCACAAACCATCCATGCGCTGGGGATCACCTGGCCGCCGGGACACTTGGCGTTTCATCCCGGCCCGCTGAACGAGTTCAGCGCCGTCCGCTGGACCGCGCCGGACGCCGGCGACGCAGAGGTGACGGCCGTGTTTACCGGGCTTGCCGAGCGGGCGACGACCGACGTCCACGTGCTGCACAACGGCCGCCCGCTGTTGGATGGCGTGCTGAACCTGAACGGCTCGCCGAACGAGGCGCGCTTCAACCGGAAACTGCCCGTAGCCGCGGGCGACACGCTCGATTGCGTCGTCGGCTCCGGCAACGCCCACTACGGCGCAGACACGACGGGGCTGTCCGTCACGATCAAGACGGCTCAGAAGACCTACGACGCGACGGCCGATTTCTCGACGGAGGCCAACCCCAACGGCGTTTGGAGCTACGGCCAAATGACGCCGGCCCCAGCGCCCAAGGCCGCGACGTTCGCACGCTACTTGGACGGCAAGCCTCGAGGCGCGGCAGGCAGTCTGGCGAATCCCGGTTCCAGCGTCTGGCAGGACGTGCTGAAAGACGTCCATAACTACCCGCGGGTCCCTCACACGGCTGAGATCCTCCAGTCGCTACGGACGCTCGACGGCCAGGGGCAACCCGTCTTCCTGACGGAATACGGGATCGGCAGCGCGGTCGACCTGTGGCGAGCCGTGCGGCACTTCGAGCAGCGCGGCGCCGAACGCTTGGAGGACGCCCAGTTCTTCCGCGACAAGCTCAGCCGCTTCCAGGCCGATTGGGAGCAGTGGCGCCTGGACGAAGCCTTCGCCCGCCCGGAGGACTTCTTCATGGCGAGCCTGCGCAAGATGGCCGGACAGCGGACGCTGGGACTGAACGCCATCCGGTCCAACCCGAACATCGTCAGCCACAGTCTGACCGGCGCGGTCGATCACGTGATGTGCGGCGAGGGCCTGACGACGCTGTTCCGGGAACTCAAGCCCGGCACGATCGATGCCCTGTACGATGCCTGGGCGCCGCTGCGGTGGTGCCTGTTCGCGGAGCCGGTCCACGTGGCCCGCGGCGGCACGATTCGCTTGGAGGCGGTGCTGGCCAACGAGGATGTGTTGGGCCCCGGCGAGTACCCCGCGCGGTTCCAGGTCGTCGGGCCGAACCTGACCCGCGTTCTGGACCGCACCGTGACCGTGACCATCCCGAAGCGAGCCGGCGTGCAGGAGCCGCCGCTGGCCGCGACGTGTTTTGCGGAGGAGATCGCGATCGACGGCCCGTCAGGCAAGTATCGCTTCCTGGCCACGTTCGAGCGCGGGGCGGCCGCGGCCGGCGGAACGACCGAGTTCCACGTGACCGACCCGGCCGAGATGCCGCCCGTGGAGACGGAAATCGTCCTCTGGGGCGACGATCCGCAACTGGCCCACTGGCTGGCCGGCCACGGCATCCGCACGCGGCCCTTCTCCCCTGGCCCGGCTGCGGGAGCGGAAACGGGGGCGAGGGCCCGACGCGAAACGATCCTCGCTTCCTCCACGCCTCCTGCCCCCGGCGGCGCGACCGTGTTCGCCGAACTGGCGCGGCGCATCGCCAGCGGTTCCTCCGTGGTCTTCCTCGCGCCGCAGATCTTCGCCCGCGGCGATCAGCCGACGGCGTGGCTGCCGTTGCCGCAAAAGGGCACGCTGTCGCCCATCCGCGGCTGGCTGTACTTGAAGGACGAATGGTCCAAGCGTCATCCGATCTTCGACGGCCTGCCCTCGGACGGCCTGATGGACTACGACTACTACCGGGAACTTGTTCCGGATCTCGTCTGGCAAGGCCAAGACCCGCCGACCGAGGCCGTCGCCGGGGCGATCAAGGCATCGCAGGATTACGCCTCGGGCCTGACGGTCGCCGTCCACCGTCTGGGCGCGGGCCGGATGGTGCTCAACACGCTGCTGATCCGCGAGAACCTTGGCCGCCACCCGGCCGCCGAGCGGCTGTTGCGGAACATGCTGCGCTACGCCTCGGCCGACGCAAACAAACCGCCGGCCGACGTGCCCGCGGATTTCGACCGGCAACTCCAATCCCTGGGCCTGGGCACGCCGTGAGGCCCGGGGCACGCGTGCTGCGGGCTGGCTTCGTTGCCGCGACTCATCTTGCCCGCGGGCGTCCCGGCGGTCGCGCCGGCCGCTGACGTCGGCGCGCCGGTGTCCTCTTCGGCGTCTGCCTCCCTGCGACTCGGCAGGATTTGCTCCAGGAATCCGGTTCGCTCCTTCGGCAGCTCCTGAATGCAGGCGGTCCGCTGCCTCGTCCCCTGTCAGCGAGCGATTCGTTCGCAGATCACTTGCATCCCGATCGGCGACGCGGCCGGGGCGTCCAGGCGGAGGATGGCCTGCCCGTATTTGACGTCCAGCCGCTCCAACCGGTCCTCGGTGCGGAAATCGCGGGCCCCGACGTAGGGCGCGACGGACTCGATCGTCCCCGTGCCCACCTCGTGCAGCGTTTCCGCCTCGCGGACGCGGAACCGCGTGCCCACCGCGACGCGCCCGAGCCAGAACGTTTCGACGAACAGCCGCACCTGTTGCTCGGCGTGGCCGACGACGATCCGCGCATAGTCCTGGGGCGTCAGTTGTTCCCCGGCGCGCACGTCCAGCTTGTACACGACGCCGGCCAACGGAGCGCGCAGGGTGAGTTTTTCCTGCTCCGTGCGCCGCAACTCGATCTCCGCGCGGGCCGTCGCGATCTGCTGCTCTTCCAGCTGGATCTGCAACTCGAGCCGGCGCAGCTCGAGTTTGGAAACCGCCGCTTCGTCCGCCAGCGGCCGTTTGCGTTCGCGCTCGTCCACGGTCAAGGCGAGCCGCCGGACCGCTTCTTCCAGCCGCGATTCGGCGATGGCCAGCGCGTGCCGTTCCAGATCGGCGTCCAAGACGCACAGCGTCTGGCCGGCGGTCACGGACTGCCCCTCCTGGACGCAGACTTCCACGACGCGGCGGGCTTGGGTCGGCCCCACAAAAACCTCGCGCCCCCGCGGTTCGACCAGGCCGTACAGCCGCACGGGGGCGTCGGCCAACGATGGCGACCGGCTGGGCGCGGGCGGTGCGGCGGACTTGCTGAGCGAACCTCGGATGTAGTGCAGGCCCGCCGCCACGACGGTTACCAACAGCAACAGGATGACCACGGTGCGGATCTTCATAGTGGATTCGGCTTTCGTGACGTCGCGTTGCCCCGCGTGTCGGAGACGACCTGCCCATTTTCCAGTTTGATCAACCGGTCGGCATACGGAAACACCCGCGCGTCGTGCGACACGACCACGACCACGCGGCGCTCTTCGATGGCGATCCGTTTCAGGATCCCCATCACCACCTGACCGCTCTCGGCGTCCAGCGCCGAGGTCGGTTCGTCGCACAGCAGGATCGGCGGATCTTTGAGCAATGCCCGGCCGATGGACGCGCGCTGTTTCATCCCGCCGGACAGCAACCGGGGCTGCATGGCCCAGGCGCCGGCCAACCCCAAGGCTTCCAACAACTCCAGCGCCCTGTTCCGTTGTCGGGCGGTGGGACGCGAGCCCTGGACGGCCACGGCCAACAGCAGGTTCTCCAGGATGCTCAGTCCCTCCAGGAGCATCGGTTGCTGAAAGACGAAACCGTACCATTGCAACCGCATCGCTGCCGCCGCGTCGTCCGAGAGCCGGGTGACCTCGCGATCGTCCAAGAACATGCTCCCTTCGGAAACGCGAAGGACCAGCCCCATGATGGACAGCAACGTCGTCTTGCCGCTGCCGGACGGCCCGGAGAGGACGGTGAGTTCCGTCGGCGAGAACTCGAGGTCGGTGGGAAACAGCACCCGCCGGATTTCGCGCCCGTCGGTAAAGTCTCGAGCCACCTGGTGCAGTCTCAACGTCGCCATGCGGAGCTCGCTCACATCGTTTGCGCACACTTAGTGGAACACGGACGCCGGCTCGGCTTTCAGCGCTACGCGGAGCGCCACCAGGGAGCCCAGCAGGCTGACGGCCACCGTCACGCCGGCCAGAATCGGCGGTACCGCCGCGGGAAAGTAACTGGGAATCGACGAACCGCGGGTGGCGTCCAGCAGCGCGGCCAGAAGAACAAAACCGACGAACATCCCGGCCCCGGCGATGAGCAACGCCTGGCTGATCACAATCACGGCGACGTCCCGCCGCCGCCCGCCCAAGGCGCGGATCACCGCGAAATCCCGCGATCGCCCCAGCACGCTGGTGTACATCGTCAGCGAGATGATGACCACGCCGATCAAAACGGCAATCCCGGTCGAAAAGCCAAAACTGCCGCCGATGCCGGTCTGGAGGAAGTAGTAGGCCTGGGTCAAACGCGCCAACTCGGCCGTGCTGTAAACGGAACATTCCGGCAGCACGGCGCGCAGCCGCGCCAGGGCGGCCGCGGTGTCCGCCTGCGGCTGGAATCGGACGAGCAAGGCGGAATAGCGGCCGGGCGGAGCGCGGGCGATCTCTTTCACCTTGTCCAGGGAAGCGAACACCAGCGTGCCTTGAAAGGCGCGGGCACCCTCGGTGACCGCCCTCACCCGGACCCGCCGATCGCCGATTTCCGTCACCGCATCGAGGGCCGGGTTGCCGAGCTTTTCCAGGTCGAGCCGGTCCACGGCCACGGCCTCCAGGTCGAACAGCGCCCGCTCATCCGCCGCCGCGAACTCCCACGGTCCGCCCGCCAGCCGCGGACGGCGGACGCCTACCACCCGGACTGCCTCGAAGGACCCGTCCGGCGTGCGGAACAGCCCGTTGCCGATCAGCACCGGCTCGACCCACGCCACCTCGCCCAAGCCGATCACGCGGTCCATGTAGCGTGCCGAGATCAGATTGCCGGCGTCCGCGTTGCGCAGGTCGGCGCTGGTGATCCAGGCATCCGCGCCGCTGTGGTCCACGAGCACGGACATGTAATTCAGCAAGCCGAACAGCACGGACAACTGCTGGCCGACCAGAAACACGATCGCGATCACGCCCAACAAGGCCCCGGCCGTGGAGGAGCGGTCGTGGACGACGATGCGCAAGGCGGTCCAACTACGCATGAGACGCCGCACCTCCCTGGGCCCAACGATGGGCCTCGTCGAAATCCTGCGTCACCTGCGCTCCGGCCGCTTCCAGCAGGCGGCGCGCCGGCGCGGCGCCGCGCCCGCCAACCAGCAGCGGACCGTTCGCCATGGGCGCAGCCAGCCGGGCGACCAGTTCGAGCGTCTCGTGCAACCGGGACAGCATGCTCAGGGACAGAAAGACCGCGTCCGGCTTCAGCGCTTCCGCCGCACGAACGACCTGCTCGGCCGGCATGCTGCGCCCCAGCGAACGCACCTTCCAGCCCCGCAGCGCAAGATACGCACTCAGCGCCGCCGGCAGGGTCTGATGTTCCTCCTGCGGCACACAAGCCACCAGCGCGGTGCGGTGCAACGGTTCGACCGCCGCCCCGCACCCAGACAAACCGCCGATCAGCCGTTGCACCGTCTCCGTCGCCAAATGCTCCTGGAAGATGGCCAACTCGTTCAACTCCCAGCGCCGGCCGACCTCCGCCATGGCCGGCAAGAGCAGCTCGACGATCAATTCGTGCGGCGGTGTTCCGCCGGACATCCGGCCCCGCAGCGCGTCCCAGGCTTCGGCAAAATCGCCCGCGATCAGACTCTCGACCACCGTCCCGATTTCCGCCGCGGGGGCTGCGCCGCGGCGCCGCTCCGCTGCCGAGAAAACGTGGGGCAGGTCTGCACGCAACGTCTGCAGCGGAGCCGCCAGCGCATTGCACTCCGGAGGCTTGATGGTTCCTTCGATTGCGACGATCCAACTGTCCAACAGCAACGCCAAGGCATCTTCACCCGGCCCCCGCGATGCCAGCGCCGAGGCGTACCAGGCGGCTTCGGAAGCCAGGGCGTCCGTCAAGTCGTAGCGATACACGACCCGCAACAGAGCCCCGAATTCCCGCAGCAGCCCCGTCAAATCGGGTCCCAACTGCTCCAAGTCTGCACGCCGGTGAAATCGCCACTGGATTTCGACACGCTCGTGGACGATCGCGAACAACCGCTCGAAATCGCGTTCAAAAGCAGCTATTGATTCCGCAGACATAGGGTCCATCGCGGCCCTTCCCGATGTTTTCCGGCAGACTCGTTTCCTGTCTCGACGAGGTTGTCCGAGACGCTGACCGGCAACTTCAAGTATAGTTGCAGATCCTGGTCAAGCAATTCAGCGACGCGACCGTCACTGGTCAAGATCCGCGAGCGCGTGGCCGGGCCGGTTCGGATCTGCCGCAGGGAAAGAACAAGGGGGGAAAACTCCTGGGAGGGTCGTCCGGTGCCTAAGAACCCTATTCTCAAAGAACTAGACGCTGTTCGGTCACAGATCCAAACGGAACACGGCGATCACCTCGCTGCCTACGCGAATGCCTCTCCGGCTGCGTCGGCGACGTTGCGGAAGCGCTCCCACATTTGCCCGTCGTCACGCGAGCCGGGCCGCTTGAGGCGTGCCGAACGGAGGCGGCCATGCTGACAAACAGGGAACGCGGGCATATACTAGGAAAGCCGGCTGGCAATGCGCGCCACGGTACGCCGCAAGGCGGTGAATGACGACCCAAGCCCCCAGCGAGGACATCAGGCCACTGTGAAAGAACACGAGCGTTTCGAGAGCGTCGTCCGGGAACGGGCGGTGCTGGTCCGCGTCATTACCTCCGAGCGATTATTCATCGAAGAGCCGTTGGGCGAATTGCGCGGCTTGGCCGCCACGGCGGGCACCACGATCGTCGGCGAATTGGTGCAACGGCGTCCCACGCCCGACTGCACGACGTATCTGGGCCACGGCAAGGTCGCGGAACTGAAGGCCCTGGTCGCGGTGTCCAAAGCCGACGTGGTCATCTTTGACAACGACTTGAATCCCGCCCAAACACGCAACTTGGAAACGGAACTCCAGGTCAAGGTCATCGACCGCACCGAGCTGATTCTGGATATCTTTGCGTCGAACGCCCGCACGCACGAAGCCCGTTTGGCGGTCGAGTTGGCGCAACTCGAGTACTCGCTGCCGCGCTTGAAACGCAAATGGACGCACTTGTCGCGCATCAAAGCGGGCGTAGGCATGCGCGGTCCGGGGGAAAAGCAGCTGGAGGTGGACCGCCGGCTAGTCGAGAAGCGGATCGCCGATTTCCGCAGCGAACTGCGGCTGATCGAAGCCCGCCGCGAGCGGCAGGTGGCCGCCCGCGACGATCACATGACGGTCTCGCTGGTGGGTTACACGAACGCCGGCAAGAGCACCCTGATGAACGCCCTGACGCAGGCGGATGTCCTGGTCGCCGACAAGCTGTTCGCGACGCTCGACACCCGGACCCGCCGCTGGCAATTGCCCAACTGGGGCCCGGTCCTGTTGAGCGACACCGTGGGATTCATTCGCGACTTGCCCCACCGGCTGATCGCCAGCTTCAAAGCCACCCTGGAAGAATCGCGCCAGGCGGACCTGCTGCTGCACGTGGCCGACGCCAGCAACCCGGCAGTTTGCGACCAGATCAGCGCCGTGTATCTGGTGTTGCAGGAGATCGGCATCCAGGCAAAAGACACGCTGCTGGTGCTAAACAAAATCGACCGGCTGCCGGAACCCTCGGCCTGGAACGCGATCCTCAGCCGGTATCCGCACGCGATCCCGATCAGCGCCAAGACGCGGCGGGGATTCGACCAGTTCGCCTTTCGTGTGAGCGACGCGCTCAGCCGCACTTTTCGCGACATCGACGTCGAAACCACTGTCGACGACGGACGACTGATGGCCTACCTGGCCGCGCACGGCGAGATCTTGTCCAAGCGGTACGGTCAACAACGGGTCACGATTCACTGCCGGATTCCACAGAAGTACTTGGGCCGCATCCAGGGTGACGGAGTCCTGGTTCGAGAACACGGCCCAAGCGCCGGACCGGAGCCGGCACAGTCCCAGCTGGAAGAGACGGCCGCGATCGAAGAGGTCGCGTAGCCGCCGGTGGCAACAAGGGGGCTGGCTCCGAGCTGCGTGGGAGAACCCCGAGGAAAAACGGCCGCCGCGAGGCGCCTGTCCTCTTTTTTTCAACAGGCTGGTGGGGGTAGTCATGAGCCGACGCAAGATTTCCGGGCTGAGAACGATTGTCACCGGCGCGTCCAGCGGCATCGGCCGGGAGCTGGCCCTGGAACTGGCGCGACAAGGCGCCCGGTCCGTGCTCACCGCCCGGCGGCGGGAAGTCCTGGAAGGGCTGCAAGGCCAGGTGCGAGAATTGGGCGGGGAAGCCCACCTCGTGGCAGGAGACATCGCGGAGGCCGAACTGCGGCAGCGATTGCTGGAGGCCGCCCAGGCGGAACTGGGCGGCTTGGATTTGCTGATCAACAACGCCGGCGTGGGCGCGATCGGCCCGTTTGCCGAGGCGTCCGAGGCCCGCTTGCGGCGGGTGATGGAGGTCAACTTCTTTGCCCCCGCCGAACTGATCCGCTGCGCCGTCCCCCTGTTGCAGGCCGGAAATCGGCCGATGATCGTCAACGTCAGCTCCGTGCTGGGCCATCGCGGGATCCCGAAAAAAAGCGAGTATTGCGCCAGCAAGTTCGCGCTGCACGGTTTGAGCGACTCGATCCGCGCGGAATTGACCGCCCGCGGCATCGACGTGCTGTTGGTCAGTCCGGGCACGACGGCGACCGATTTTTTTGACAACGTGCTGGAAAAAAACGGCGATTTGCCGTGGCTGGCATTCGGCGCGATGTCGGCCAGAAGCGTGGCCCGCAGGACGGTCAAGGCCATTCGGCGAGGACGGCACGAGATCATTCTGACGCCGGGCGGGAAAGCGCTGGTCTGGTGCGACCGCCTGTGCCCGCCGCTGGTCAACCGCCTGGTGGCCCGCTTCGGCTGAAAATGGGGTCAGGCTTACAGAATTCAATTTTGGCCGAGTTGGGTGCCAGCCACGTCGTACGACTCTGCTCGGCCAAAATTGAATTCTGTAAGCCTGACCCCAGCACCGCTGGCCGAGTTGGGTGCCAGCCACGTCGTACAACTCTGCTCGGCCAAAATTGAATTCTGTAAGCCTGACCCCAGCACCGAAACCGTGACTTCATCAACGACGCGGAAACGTGCCGAAATCCCGTTTGGTGCTAGCAGCCCGTTTTTGCGCCCTGGTGCCCTTCGGCCGCCAAGTCGCTCTTGATTGCTTGGGGCAAAAGTCGTACGCTTGCAGCCCGTTTTGCGGCCCTTGCGCAAGCGGGGCAGAGTGCCCCCTCTTCTCGATCCTCCTGCACGGAAGCGGATACCGATCATGAACCCAGCATCCTCCGATGTTCCTCGTCGCAACGACATCCCTGCCTCGGTGCCTTTGCTCGACGTCAATCGCGGCAATCAGGCGCTTCGCAACGAGATTCTGGAGGCGATTGCGAACGTCGTCGATTCGGGCCGTTTCCTGCACGGACCCGACGTAGTGCGGCTGGAGGAATCGATCGCCGCCGTGTGCGAATCGCGGTATGCGATCAGTTGTGCTTCGGGCAGCGACGCTTTGTTGCTGGCCCTGCTGGCCTTCGAGGTCGGTCCCGGCGACGAAGTCATCGTGCCCAGTTTCACCTTCTTTGCCACCGCTAGTTGCGTGTGGCGGTTGGGCGCGCGGATCGTGTTCGTGGACATCGATCCGGTGAGCTTCAACCTGGATCCGGCCAAAGTCGAGGAAGCCATCACGCCGGCCACGCGGGCCATCGTTCCGGTCCATCTGTACGGTCAATGCGCGGACATGGAGCCCCTGCTCGAACTGGCCCGGCACAACGACTTGAAAGTCATCGAAGACGCCGCCCAGGCGATCGGCGCAGAGTATCGCGGACATCCGGCGGGGGCCCTGGGCGACGTGGGCTGCATTAGCTTCTACCCGACAAAAAATCTCGGCGGGTTCGGCGACGGCGGCATGTTGGTGACCAGCGACGAGCCGTTGGCCGAAAAACTGCGCCGCCTGGCGGCCCACGGCATGAAGACGCGGTACTACCACAGCCTGGTCGGCGTCAATAGCCGGCTGGATTCGATCCAGGCCGCGGTGCTGAACGTGAAACTGGCGCAACTCGGCCGCTGGACCAACGAACGCCGGGCGAACGCGCAACGCTATCAGGAACTGTTTGCCGCGCGGCAAATGGACCAGCGTTTGATCCTGCCCCGCGAGTTGCCAGACCGCTACCACGTCTGGAACCAGTACACGATCCGCGTGCCCAACGGACACCGCGACGAAGTGCGGGCCAAGCTGACGGAGCGCAACGTCGGCTCGGAAATCTACTACCCCGTGCCGCTGCACCTGCAGGAGTGTTTCCGCACGCTCGGCTACCGTCGCGGCAGCCTGCCGGTGACCGAGCGGATCTGCCAGGAAGCGTTGAGCCTGCCCATTTTCCCGGAACTGACCGCCGCCGAACAAGCCCGCGTGGTCGACGTCATCCAGGACGTCTTGCCAAACGAACGGGCGGCTGCCTGACGCCCGCGCAAGAACCGCTTCGCGATTCAGTCGTGGAGCGGACTTCCGTCCGCTCGCCTGGCACAAATCTCATCCTGACCGTGCGCCCGAAGCCCGGCTCCTCCGAGATCACCGGGCTTCTTTCGTCAAGGCTCCCCGACGAATTGAAGAGCTCCCCGCTCGCCTTTCGGTTCACCTTTCACCCACCACGTAGTCGTACACCTGCACGTACTCGTGCGCTCCCATCTCTTCCTCGCTGCCTTGCGGAGGCGTTTGATTTTCGAGGCGGTACGGTGTATACCGTACCCGCCGGGTCCGCGCGCGGCCCGCCCTCGGTGTTCGGGCACCGCGGTGACAAGGCCGGAACAGGCCCCAAGGGACATGCCCCCGATGAGTTTGGGCCGCGCAGGACCTTCGCTGAGCGTGACGAACCTGGGCCGCCGGACGGAAGGCCATTTCCACTGGCCCGTCGGTCTTTCGTCCCTTTAGCACCGGGCTCAGCAGGCCGCTGGGGCAGGGTAGGAAACGAGCAGGAATGAACCGCGATTCAGCCACGAAGAACGAGCCCACGGAGGCAATCCGCATGTTCAGACACCTTTTTCTTCTGTGTTGCTCGGCAGTGGCGCCGGCCACGGCGTATGCCGCGGATCTCGTCATCGCCGAAAACGGAAACACCGATTACCGGATCGTCGTCCCCGCCCAGGGCGATGGACAGATCGTCGATCACTGGCTGCTCATCTCCGCGAAGCTGATGCAGGCGGCCTTCGAGAAGAACGGCGTCCAGATCGACGTCGTCCAGGAAGACGCGGCGGAGCCCGGCAAGCCCGGGATCTACCTCGGCGCGACCGCCTTCGCCAAGAGAAACGGCATCCTGGTCGAACCGTACGACGACTGGACCTACCACCTCAAGGCCGTCGGCCGGGATTTGATCATCGCCGGAAACGACAAGCAGGATCCGGTCTTTACCGTCCGCGGCTCGAAGACACCGCTGGCACTGCTGGGAACCGTCAAGGGCGTCTGCGACTTTCTCCGCCAATACGCGGGCGTGCGTTTTCTGTTCATGAGCATGGACCAGAGTCTGTACGCTCCGCAGAGCGGCGCGCGGGGCGCCTTCCACGCCGACGGCTCGCTGAAGATCGACACGCGCAGCATGGCCTTTCTTCCGCTGGAGAAGATCGCCGTGCCGGACGCGCTGGACGTCAAGAAGACGCCGCTGCTGCGGGCCAATTACGACCACTCGCTCGAGACCTTCTACAACATCGCCCTGAATTTCTTCCCGCGTCTGAGCAGCGTGCAAGGGTCCAGCATCGCGTGGTACGAGGTCCTGCCCACGGCCAAGTACGGCCAGAGCCATCCAGAGTTCTTTGCGCTCCTGAAGGACGGAAAACGTTCCTGCGAATTGAAATGGGGCTTCGATCACTATGTGCCCTATTGCGTGACCAACCAGGGCGCGCAGGATCTCGTCTACCAGCAGGCCGAGAAGCTGATCGCCGCCGGCGACAAGACGATCTCGATCGGCACCATGGACGGCTTTCGCTTGTGCCAGTGCAACTGCGACGAGTGCAACAAGCTGTTCGGCATCCAGGCGGAATCCTCGGACCAGATCCGCGCCCGGGGCCGGTCGGGCAAGCTCTGGCAGGCCGTATTCCGCATCACCGAGCGGCTCCGCGAGAAACATCCGGAGGCCAGGATCGTCCTGCTCAATTACCAGGACACGCCTGTCTCGGCCGACGTGATCAAGGCTTTCCCTCCGAACGTAATTGTCAAGATCCAATTCGCCTCGCAGTTGGACTTTGACAAACTCCAAGGCGTGGAATTCCCCGCCGGAATCTGCGGCTTTGAGGAGACCTTCACCGGGTTCGGCCAGGCCGGGCCGTATCTGCCGGAGCGGACGCCCGAGCACATGGCGGAAGTCGTCCAGGCCCTGGCGCGGAACAACGTAAAGTGGTCGATGCGGGACGGGGCGATCGGCTACGTGCGCGGGATGCAGGCGCCGGCCTACTATGTCTACGGGCGCATGATGGACGACCCCGCGGCGGATTGGACGGCCATCTACCACGAGTTCTGCACGGCCGCCTTCGGCAACACGGCGCCGCAGATGACGCAGTTCTTCGATCTCCTGCACGTGCAGATCGCCATCTATTCCGATTTCTTCGGCGTCTTCATGCCCGCCTGGAGCCGCAAGTATTCCCGCTCCCGTTACCACGACAGCAAGTGGCACGTGATGAGCATGTATCCGCCGGAATACTGCGCGGATGCCGACGCGCTGCTGGCTTCGGCGGAACGGGCGGCGAACGATCCGGACGTCAAGGCGCGGCTCCATCTGATCCGGATCGAGTTCGACTACATCCGGAAGATGGCCCGGATCTTCTTTCTGCAGAACGCCTGGACCATGAATCCCTCGCAGGCAAACCTGGATCCCCTGGTCGACGCGCTCGACGATTGGCACGCGGATCTGGAACGGCTCGCCGGAGGCACCGGCCGGAGCAGTTTCCAGCCGCTGAGCGACTGGCCCGAAATGCGTCCGTTCAACGGCCATTTCTATCTGCACGCGGCGCTGGAGAACGAGGGATATCAGCAGCAGTGGAACAAGACGTGCCTGAACTGGGACACGCGGGCGATCCGCGCCGGAATCCTCACGGACCAACACCAGCTGAAGGTGGCCGCGGTCGACGCCCCGCCGGCCATCGACGCGCAGGCCTGGGACAGCTCGCCCGAATCGTTCTTCCGGGACCGCGGCGGCATGCCGTTCAGCAACGTCAGGACCAGCATGAGAATCCTCCGCGACAAGGAGGCGCTCTATGTGCGCATGGAAAGCCTGTACCCGTCGCGGCACCCGGAGGACATGTACGAAAACGAGCCGGACGGGGACCTCTTCACGCAGGAATACGTCGAGCTGGGAATCATGCCGCCGGGTTCGGCCGGCAAGATCTACCGGCTGGCGGTCAACCCCGTCGCGGGCTCGCGCTACGATTCGGTCGTCACGCAGGATCAGAGAAACCGGATCACCGAGGACGTGAAATGGAACGGCACGTGGGAGTCTGCTTTGAAGACCAGCGGAGAAAAGGGCCCCTGGAGTCTGCCCGGAAGGATCTGGACGGCGTGGTTCAAGATTCCGTTTTCCGACTTCGGTGCTAAGGCCCCCGCCGCAGGAGAGAACTGGGGCTTCAACGCGGCTCGAAACCGCAGCGGCCGGTATTTGCTGTGGAGCGACGCCAAGGCCGCAACCGATGCCAAAGCGATCGGCCAACTCGTTTTCTAGCGGCTCGCCATCGCATCGCAGACCGCAGCGATCGAACCGCCGCAATGCAGATACGACGACCAAAAAAGAGCTCGGATCAGCCGCAGAAACAACCGCGTCACAGCAGAGCTGCCCTGCGGCAACGCTGTCCGGTTTGCAAGGCTTGCGACCGGTATCGGCGGGGGAGGGAGAACAGCCATCGTGAACAGGCAGACGGAATCTTGGCAAGCGCGAACCGTGAAGGGACCCTTCGCAGCGGTCGTCCTCGTCCTGTGCGCGGGCGGGGCCTTCGCGGCCCAGATCGTCAGGGACGGGCAGCCCGCCGCAGAGATCGTCCTGGACGCGAACGCCCAGGCCAGCGTGCGGGTCGCGGCCGAACAGATCCAGAAGTACATCGCAAAGATGTCGGGCGCAAAACTCGACCTCGTCACCGCTCCGACGGGCCGCTTCCGGAGCCGGCTTTTCGTCGGCCAAAGCGCCGCCACGAAGGCGCTCGGTTTCACGCTCGAAGACGTCAAGCACGATGGCTACAAAATCTGGGCCCAGGGCGACGACGTGATCGTGGCGGGACACGACATCGACTGGTACACGGAGTACGGCTTTTCCAGCGACCGCCTGGACAACGTCGATCGCAGCGGCCGGTGGCGCGAGTTTACCGGGCACAAGTGGCGTTCGCCCATGTTCCTCTATTCCAGGGAAAACATGATCAGAACCGGGCCGCCGCTCGAATTCCATCCTCAGATCGGCAGCGGCACGCTCTACGCCGCGTTCGCCCTGTTGGAACAGCAGGGGTTCCGCTGGTACGCGCCGTTCCAGAGCCCGGACGAGGATGTGGGAAAGGTAATCCCCCGCAAAAAGGACCTCGTGGTCCCGGACCAGGAAACGAAGCGCGAACCGGCCTTTGCCATTCGCAACTTCGGCTACTACACGGCCACGCGCGAAGACGCGCTGTGGATCAAGTCCATGGGCGTCGGCATGGCCGAGTTCCAAATCCCGTGGCACGCCTCGGGCCGGATTCTGGATTACGAGGAAGACCCCGATCTGGCCGGGCGGATCAATGGCAAGCCCGATTTCTCCGCCCCGCGGTTGTCCGGCGAGAAGTTCCGCGCCACCTTCCTCGAATACCTGGATTGCGTCAACCGCTGGTATCCCCAACCGCTGCCGTTCGTCAGCTTCTGCCAGCCCGACGGTTGGAGCGCGATCGACGACGAGGACAAACAGAACGGCTGGGACCGCATCGCCACGCGCGGCCAGAGCGGACGCTTCAGCGACTACAACTGGGATTTCGCGACGAACATGCGCGAGCGGTACAACGCGAAGTACCCCGGCAACACCCAACGCAAGCTCGTGTATGCCTATTCGGGCACCCAGCGCATCCCCGAGTCGCTGAGCGAGATGCCGGACGACGTGACGATCTACTTCACCCACCATTCGGACAAGGTCCATCTGAGCGATTACCGGCCGCTCGTCCGGGAATGGCTGGCCAAGATCAAGAACGCAAAGCAGTTCGTGTTCTACGACTACTACTACGAGCACACGCTCTACAAAGGCGAACGGCCGCCCGTGCCCTATGTCTTCACCGAGAACCTCAAGCAGAACTTCGAGATCATGGTTGACCACTGCCACGGCTGGCTGCTCGAGGGCATGGTCACGGACTGGCGCGGCGGCACGGCCCGCGGGTTCTACCGCCCGGCGATCAACCATCTGATGGTCTTCCTGCGCAACCGGATGACCTGGAACCGCGAGCTGGATCTCGACAAGGAACTGGACGAGTACTGCACCCTGTTCTACGGCCCCGCCGCGGAGGAGATGCGGGAACTGCTGCGGTTCGCCGAAGAAGTCTGGATGCGCAAGGAGCCCCGCCTTGTCACCGCCTCGACCGGGTATCTCAAGGAGGCCGACGTGCCGAAGTTCTTCGATCTGCTCGACCGCGCGAAGGGCAAAGCCGGCGACTCCGTTTACGGCCGCCGGATCGCCTTGTTGGCGCAGGAAATGGAACCGCTGAAGAAAGTCTTCCAGGGTCTCCGGCGCCAGGGGCCCGAGTTGCGCGCCTTCCGGTTTACCGACCAACAGGAACCGCAGGTGGACGGCGATTTGACCAAACCCTTCTGGTGGTACCGGAACGAGATCAAACCGGAGTACACGTTCTATCCCCTGAAAGACATGTTCACGGGTGAGACGCCCCGGCATATCTCGACCCTCGTCTCGTTCCGGTATACGCACGGATCGCTGTTCCTTGCCGTCAACTGTCTCGAGCCGAAGATGGACCGGATCCAGGCAAGTTGCACCGCGCCCGACAACCCGGACATCTGGTCCGGCGATTTCGTTGAGATCCGGCTGGAAACCCCGAACGGCCGCCAGCCGCTGATTGTCGTGAATCCCAGCGGCGCCGTTTATGACAGCGATTCCACCCTTCCCCGGACGGAAGACCTTCCGACGTTCTACCGCGTCGCCGCCTGCGCGGTCCGCAAGCTGGCCGACCGGTGGACCGTCGAAGTGCGGATCGACGAGGCTGCCCTGGGGGCGGGGATGCCCACGCAGTCTTTCCCCTGGGGAGTGCAGGTATCGCGCCAGCGGTTGGCCTGCAACACGCCGGAGTTCTACCAGCTTTCTCCCACGGGCACCGCGTTCAACCGCAACTTCGAGATGATGGCCAATCTGCACGCGCGGTAACCAAACCGCGGTAGGAGCACACGAAAGGAGCACACGAATCGTGAACCGTCTGACATGGCTGGTGGCTGCCGTCGGGTTCGTCTGCGCCGGCGTTTCCTTCGCCGGGTCCTTTCCCACGGATTTCCAGGAGGCGATGGGGTTGTATCAGACTCCGGGAAAGGTCGCGGAAGCGGAAGCCGCTTTTCTGGCGCTCGCCGCGCGGGACGTCCGCGATCCGTCGGGCCCTGACGCAGCGCTGGAAATGGCGTCGCGGTGCGCGTTGCAACGCAAGGATTTCGCGGTCGCGGAGGCACGCGCCAGCCGGGTCGGGGACGCCGCGCTGCGGACGCTGTGCCGGATGCGCATCCGGGAAGCCCAGCGGCAGTGGACGGGACTCCTGGAACTCGCCGGCGCCGAAGCATTCGAGACCTGGCCCGACCGCCTGATCTACCCCGCGGCCATGTGCCGCGGCAAGGCGTACGCGATACTGGGAAACGCCGCCGCGGAAAGAGACTTCCTCCTGGCCCGCGCGAACACGTTCGAGGCGAGGGAGCTGGCATTCGCCAACCTGGCGCTGGGGAACTTCTACCGGGACGGCGCGCGGGATGAGGCCAAGGCGCTCGCCGCGTATGAAGCGGTGGCCCGTGCCGCGGTGTATGGCGCCGTCAAGTACGACGGCGTCATCGCCTATGCAACCCTGCTGGCCGTCCGGGGCCGAGGTCAGGACGCGCTGGCACATCTCGACGGGCTCCAGGTGGAAACCATTCCCCACCCGGACTGGCAGTGCCGCATCTACCAGGCGTTCGGCACGGTGTACGCGGCGCAGACTCGGACCGCCGATGCCGCGTCTGCTTACCGCAAAGCCGCCGCCGTTCCCGGCGCGTCGGAAGAGCTTGTGCGGGCCGCCGAGAAGAAGCTCGCGGGCGTGTCACCGTAGCAGCGGAAGCGGAATGTTCAAGACCAAAGATGCCCCCGAAATCCGTCGCCTCGCTACCACGCTGCTCGCCAGCGTGGAGCGGTGTTCAAGATGCTGAACGCAGTAACCGGAACGACCCCTGGTACTGAACATGGCACCACGCTGGCAAGCAGCGTGGTGGCCCAAGAGAACGAACTCGCGAGGTCGCAACGTCCCCTGGTACTGAACACGGCACCACGCTGGCAAGCAGCGTGGTGGCCCAAGAGAACGAACTCGGGAGGTCGGACGTTCGATTGAGTTATCAGCGGCTCCGATGCCGCCGCGGGCTACATAGGCTACGGAGAGGTCGGGGCTCGTCCGCAACAACCCGTCGACGCGTGTCCCGCTGGATTTCCCCGTCGGCTGTGCAGGGTGGGCGCGTTCGAAGTAAAGAGCGTGACCTTGAAAATCCGGATCTTGACCTTTTCACTGTCTCACACAACTCGGCGCGGTTACACGTCCAGGTTGCGGACTTCCAAGGCGTGTTTTTCGATGAACTCTCGGCGGGGTTCGACTTTGTCGCCCATGAGGATGCGGAACATATCATCCGCGGCGCCCGCGTCGCGCATGCTGACTTGGATCAACGTGCGGTGGGCCGGGTCCAAAGTGGTTTCCCGCAGCTCGTCGGCATTCATTTCACCGAGGCCCTTGAAACGGGTTACTTGCAGTCCCTTTTCGCCGGCGGCGCGGATCGCGGGCAGCAGGCCGCGGAGTTCCTGCAGCGGGCTTTCGCTCTCGCCGCGGCGGAGGATGTAGCGGGGAGTTTCTACACCCGTGCGTTCTTGCGGGATCAGGCTTTGGATGTCGAAACCGAATTCGGCCAGGTCTTTGAGGCCGGCGTTGATCGTGCGGACCTCGTGCAATTCGGTGATGTGCAACTGGGCGGCGTAATGGCCGTTGCCGTTGATACCCGGAGCCGACTCGTCGCCGACGGCCAATTCGTCGCCGACTTCCTGTTCTTGCGCCCGCAGGAACTCGTCCAATTGCTCGCGCGAGGTGAACCAGTGCTCGGTGCGGCCGTAGAAGACGTGGAACACCGGCAGACGGCGGGCCTGCTGATCGATCCGCTCGGCGTGTGCCTTCAGACTGATGCCGCGTCGCTCCAGTGCGGTGAGGGCTTCTTCCATGGCCGCCAGCGTGTACGACAGGCGCTGCATCTCGTCGCCTTCGATCCGCCGTCCGTCCGCGGGTTCCAGGCTGGTGTTGGCAAGCCCTTTTTCCAGCAGTTGGGCTTTCATTTCCTCCTCGGTTTGCACGTAGTAGGTGTCGTGCTTGGAGCGGACGCGGAACAGCGGTGGCTGGGCGATGTACACGTGCCCTTCGGAGACCAGTTGGTACATCTGGCGGTAGAAGAAGCACAGCAGCAGCGTGCGGATGTGCGAGCCGTCGACGTCGGCGTCGCTCATGATGATGATCTTGTTGTAGCGGCGTTTGGCGATGTCCTGTTCTTCGCCGATCCCGATCCCGATGGCCTGGATCATGCTCTGGACTTCTTCATTGGCCAGGACCTTGTCTTCGCGGGACTTGTAAGCGTTGATGATCTTGCCGCGGAGGGGCAGAATGGCCTGGAAATCCCGCAGCCGGCCGCCTTCGGCGCTGCCGCCGGCCGAATCGCCCTCGACCAGGTACAACTCGCACTTTTCCATCTCTTTGCTGATACAATCGCGGAGTTTGCCGGGCAGGCCGCCGCCGCCGAGCACGGTCTTGCGTTTGCGGAGCATGTCCTTGGCCTTGCGCGCCGCTTCGCGGGCTTCGGCCGCCAAGACGCCTTTGCGAACCAGCGTCTTGGCCGTCTTCGGATTTTCTTCCAGGTACTTGGCCAACGCGTCGCCAACCGCCGAATTGATGATGCCTTCCACCTCGCCGTTGCCCAGCTTGGTCTTGGTCTGGCCTTCGAACTGGGGATGCGGGACGCGGACGGAAATGATCGCCGTGAGCCCTTCACGGAAATCGTCCCCGGAGGGCGTCAGGTCTTTGAACAGGTTTTCCTTCTTGCCGTAGTTGTTCAGGGACCGCGTCAAGGCCGAGCGGAAGCCCGACACGTGGGTGCCGCCTTCGATCGTGCTGATGTTGTTCACATAGGAGTGGACGTTCTCCGTGAACTCGCTGGTGTACTGCATGGCGACTTCGTAGCCCACGCCTTCGATTTCGCCGCAGAAAAAGATGACGTCGCGGTGCAGCGGATCGCTGGTCCGGTTCAGATGCTCGACGTACTCGACGATGCCTCGCTGGAAGAAGAACTCTTCGCCTTCATTCACCCGTTCGTCGCGGAAGCGGATCCGCACGCCGGAGTTCAGAAAGGCCAATTCCTGCAGCCGCTTGTACAGCGTGTCGAAGACGTACTTGGTAGCTTGAAAGACGGTGGTGTCGGGCTTGAACGTGGTCCTGGTCCCGCATTTCTTTGTGGCGCCGATGCGTTTGACCGGACCCGTCGGAACGCCGCGCTCGTACTCTTGCTGGTACACGTGTCCGTCGCGGTAAACTTCAACTTCGCACCACTGTGAGAGGAAATTGACCACGGTGACACCGACGCCGTGGAGTCCGCCGGACGTCTGGTACGCACCCTTCTCGAATTTGCCTCCGAACTTCAGGACGCACATCACGCCTTCCAGCGTGGACATCTCGCGGCCGACTTCTTTGGACAACTGCTCGTGCGGTTCCACGGGGATGCCGCGTCCGTCGTCTTCCACGGTGACAGATCCGTCCGTATTGACGGTCACACTGATGTTCTTGGCATAGCCCGCCATGGCTTCGTCGATCGAGTTGTCGACGACTTCATAGACCAGGTGGTGGAGTCCGCGCGCCGTGACGTCGCCGATGTACATCGCAGGCCGCTTCCGGACGTGCTCCCAGTCCGACAGGTGCTGCAAGTCCTCCGAACCATAATCCTCGTCGCCGCGCTGGAGGATGAATTGGGGAGTGGCAGGGGCGTCTGGGGTGGGCTGGTCGGCGGCGGGTTTGTCGTCCGTCATAGTCTGTCCATCCGTGAATCGGTAAGGTGCAGGTTTGTGAATTTCGGGTGATGCGTTACGGGTGATGAATCGGCGATTTTTCGAGACTTCGGTTGGCTGCAGCCGGCTTCAGTCCACGGGTCCGACGCGGAACCGCACGTCGCGGATTTTCGAGTCGGGAGTCAATCTTGTCAGCTCGGCAATCAACTGTTTTTTGCGGAACGTGAGTTCCTGCAAGACGGCCGAATTGCGGGCAAACACTTCCAGGACGCCGCGGCGGATTTTGCCGGCCACGGAGTGGCTCGCCAGCGACGCGCCGGCCGCCGCCCGCCAAGCGTCGGCACACTGGGCCGACGACTGCAAGTCAGCGTAGCCGCGACGGGACATCAGTTCGCTGACGATATCGGCCATCCGTTTCGGTCCGGCCCGGTAGCGCTGGCGGCTGGTGATCTCGTTGCAGATCGCCTGGAGTTCTTCGTTTTCGTTGGGCATTTGGTATCGGGAGATCCAACCACCTTAGGCTCGATCGCGGGCCAGCGGCATGACGACGTAGCCGTAGCCGTCATCCGTCAGGAACAGGGCGGCACTCTCTTCGTTTTCGATTTCGATAGTAAACGACTTTTCAGGGTCCAACGCCCTGAGAAAGTCGGACACAAACCGGTGATCCATGGTCACCGCGAGCGGCTGGCCGTCGTAGGTGATGGGCAATTCCACCTGAGATTCGCCGACCTCGGCCGCACTGGCGACGAGCACCAGTTTGCCTTCGCCGAACTGGAAGTCGATGCCCCGGCTTTCTTCGTCGGTCACGATGGCGGCTTGACGCAGCGCGGAGTACACGGGCCCCACTTGGACCTCGATCCGCACCGCCTGGCTGCGTTGCGGAAACACGTCCCGCCATTTCGGAAAGCGTCCTTCGACCAACCGCGAATAGATGGTCGCTTTGGGTGTTCGGATCAGCACGTCGTTGGGCCGCGCGGCAATCTCGATTTCCGCTTCGGCGTCCGCCAGGGCCCTTTCAATCAGCTGCATCGAGCGGTGCGGGACGATCGTCATCGTCTCGGCGGTGGTGCCGTGACCGCCAACCGACTCGGCCGGCCCTTCCATCTTGGCCAAGCGGCGCCCGTCGGTGGCGACGGCCGTGATCTTGTCGGCTTCCATTTCCAGCAGAACGCCGCCCAAGGCGTAGCGGCTGCTCTCCGTGTCTGTCGCAAACAGCGTGCGATGGACCAATTCGCGGAACAAGCGGGCCGAAACCTTGTGGTACTTCTCTTCTTCGAACCCGACTACCGCAGGAAACTCGTCCGGGTTCTGGGCCGGCAGCCTGAACCGGCTCCGGTCCCCGCGTACCAGAAGACCCTTGGAATCCGCCTCCAACCGCAGCTTCTCGTCGGTGCTTTCCCGGAGGATCGAACCGAATCGGCCGACCGGCAGAACGACGCTCCCAGGTGCTTCAATCTCCAACCCTTCCACCTGGATGCGAATTCCCATCTCCAAGTCGGTCGCGATGACAACCGCACTCTGTTCCTGCACTTCGAGCTTGACGTTCAGCAGGATTGTCTTCGGACTGCGGGCGGGCGCCACCAACGCGGCGGTTTGGAAAGCCGACGCCAACAACTCACGGTTACAGGTAATCTTCATAATCTCAGGCCTCTGCACTTCTTGTTTCAGTTGCCACTCTTACTCTTCTAATAAATGATCTATTTGTCGCAGTAGTATTATCCGGGCTCGAGCTGTTCACAGGCCGCTGGCGACGTTGCGCAAGCCCTTCGCCTACCAGCAGTTCACGATCCAGTAAAGGGTGTGCAAAACCCGTTGATTGGCTGTTGCCTGTGTGTCGGCCGCCGGTCGGCAGCGGTGGATCGAATCGGCGCGGCGGACAATCGGCAGCGGGACAGCCGACGAACGCCGACATGCGCCGACAGCGAATTGACGTTTTTTCCACAGACGGCAAAACAACTCTCCGTGTTCGATAGCCAACTCAGCCGGCGGTGCAGCGCGGCCCAGGCAGGCCGAGTCGCATCGTGCTGCGTGTTCAATGGGCCGTCAGTTCAGTCTTTAAGTCCTCCACAGCCTGACGGATGGACGGGTCTTCTTCAATAAGGGATTCCGTTTTGCGGCAGGCGTGCAGAACGGTCGTATGGTCGCGATTGCCAAAATGGCGTCCGACGCTTTCCAGGCTGTTGGCGGTCAATTTGCGGGCCAGGAACATCGCCACACCGCGGGCTCGGACCACGCGTTGCTGGCGCGTCTTGCCTCGCAGGTCTGCGGACCGCAGATTGAAGTACTTCGAGACGCGTTTGGTGATCGACTGGAGTTGTGGTTCTTCGGCGTGGTCCGGATCCTGCAGGCAACGTCTCAAGTCGTGCTCGCTGATCGACGCCTGGCTGGCGAACGGGAATTGTTCCAAACGCAGCAGGGTCTGCAGTAAACGAGGCACCGTGCCGGGTTTGACGGCGTCCTTGAGGGCGTCGGAGGCGACGAGGTCAAGCACGCGGTCGGACAGAGAGATGCTGCGAGCGGACGCCAGAGCACGCAGAATCAGGCGGCGAGCGGCCGGGCCTGGCGGATGCAATGGCACGGTCAAGCCGGCGGACAAGCGGCTCGCGAGCGAGGGCAGCAGCACGGCGGCGTCGGTCGGGGACTGCGGGAGCGTCACGACGACTGGCTGGTGACGGGCGAGCAGAGCATCCAAGGTTCGGACGAGTTCGTTCTGGGCGGGCGTCTTGTCGCCGATTTCGTGGATGTCGTCGATGGCCACAAGACCAGCGCGGCGGTATTTGGACCGGAGATCGGGCAGCGAGTCAGCCTCTACGGCGTGGGCATACTCGCGAGCGAAATCGGCGCCTGTGGTCAGGATCATGCGAGGAGTTCGGTTGTCGCGTTTCCAACGCGTGGCGATCAATTGGACGAGGAGTGATTTTCCGGTGCCCGTCGGCCCGAAAAAGACAATCGGGTTGAACTTCGGCTGCTGCTGAAAGACAGTGTCCAGAGCCAGCGGGACCAGGGAATTCTCGACCCCGCCGATGTACTCGGCGGGCGCCGGCATCGGCCCGTGTTTCCACGCGGTCCGTGTCGAATTGCAGGTTGCGAATTTGATAGAGAACACTCTGCCGACCATCTGGCTGCCGTGTTGTCTCGCGGCTGACGGAAAAACCTGAATCACAAGTCGTAAATTATAAAGCTTTTTGCGTTTATGACGAGATGAGGTCGACGAACATCGGTGTTCGCCCGTAGTCCTAGGTACTTTGGGCCGGGGTGAAGCAGCAGAATCCCCGCCGGATCAAATTTTACAATGCAAGTCTTTGTCAATAAAGGGGATACGCCGCGATCGATTAAAACCGATCGCCGAGCAGCGGTCTGAGAAATCGTCCCGTATGATTGTCGGGCAAGGCCGCGATTTGCTCCGGCGTTCCCGTGGCGACGACGTGTCCGCCCGCTTGGCCGCCCTCCGGACCGAGGTCGATGAGCCAGTCCGCACATTTGATGACTTCCAGATTATGCTCGATGACGATCACCGTGTTTCCGCGATCGGCCAGTCGCGCCAACACTTCCAGCAGTCGGCGGATATCGTCGAAGTGCAAGCCGGTGGTCGGTTCGTCGAGCAGGTACAGCGTGTGGCCGGTATCGACGCGGGCCAGTTCGGTGGCCAGTTTGATCCGTTGGGCCTCGCCGCCCGAGAGCGTTGTGGACGGCTGGCCCAGGGTCAAGTAGCCGAGTCCCACGTCCTGGAAGCTTTTTAGACTGCGGTGGAGGTTGGCAAAGTTCTCAAAGAACCCCGTGGCCTCGTCCACCGACATGCCCAGCACGTCGGCGATCGATTTGTCGCGCCAGCGGACCTCCAGGGTCTGCCGGTTGAAGCGGGCTCCCTGACATTCGCTGCACGTGACGTACAGGTCGGGCAGGAACTGCATTTCAATTTTTTTCAAGCCGTGGCCTTGGCACGCTTCGCAGCGGCCGCCTTTGACATTGAAGCTGAAGCGACTGGCTCCGAAACCCCGCTGTTTGGCCTCGCGCGTGCGGGCGAACACTTTGCGGATTTCGTCCAGCGCGCCGATGTAGGTCGCCGGCGTGCTGCGGGGAGTGCGCCCGATCGGGCTCTGGTCGATTTGAATCACCTTGTCGATCAAGGCTGCTCCGCGGAGACCTCGGAACGGTCCGGGCTTGGGAGCGGGCGAGCCCAGACGGCGGAGCAGCGCCGGCGCGAGCGTTTCGTTGATCAGCGAACTCTTTCCCGACCCGCTGACTCCGGTCACGCACACGAACGCACCGAGCGGGAAGCGGACTTCGACGTCTTGCAGGTTGTTTGTCGACGCGCCTTCAATCGTCAGCGACCGGGTCTTGGCCAAGGACACCAGGCGGCGGGTGGCGGGCAGCGGAATCTGCAACTCGCCGCACAAATAGCGGCCGGTCACCGAGGCGGGGTTCCGCAGGACTTCGTCGACCGTGCCTTGAGCCACAATCCGCCCGCCGTCGGTTCCGGCGCCGGGGCCGATGTCGATCAACTGGTCGGCGGCGCGCATCATGGCCTCGTCGTGCTCGACGACGAGCACGGAGTTGCCTTGTTGCTGCAAGTCGCGCAGGGCGTCGATCAAGCGGCGGTTGTCGCGCGGGTGCAGGCCGATCGAGGGTTCGTCCAGCACGTAGCAGACGCCGACCAGCCCCGAGCCGATGCAGGTGGCCAGTCGGACGCGCTGCAGTTCGCCGCCGCTGAGCGTGTCGGCCGAGCGGTGCAGCGTCAGGTAGCCGAGGCCCACGTTTTCCAGGAACACCAGCCGCCGACCGATCTCCGAGAGCAGCGGTTGAGCGATCGGAAGCTGGGAGGGGGAAAAGGCCAGACCGCGGAAGAACCGGACGGCGTCGCTGATCGGCAGCCGGCACAGGTCGTGGATCGTCTGGCCGCCGACGCGGACGCCGTTGGCTTCCGGCCGCAGCCGCGAGCCTCCGCACGCGGGGCACGCGACGTGCCCGCGGAACCGGGCCAACGCCTCGCGGCGCTCCGGGTCGGTGGCGGTGACGTATTCCTGTTCCAGCAGTGTCAGAATCCCGCGGAGATCCTGGCCGTCGCCGTGCAACAGTGCGAGCCGAACCTGGGGCGGGAGTTGGTCCAGCGGCGTGTCCCAGGCGGCGCCGTGGGCGGCCAGGAAGGCGGCCAACGGCGGCCGATGCTTCTTCAGCGGGTCGGGCCGGGTGTTCTTCCAGGCGGCGACGGCGCCTCCGGCCAGCGACAAGCGGGGATTCGGTACGACCAGTTCCGTATCGAACTGTTCCAAGGCGCCCAGTCCTTCGCAACGCGGACAAGCCCCGTAGGGACTGTTGAAGCTGAACGTCCGCGGTTCGACTTCCGCCAGGCTGACATTGCACTGGGGGCAGGCGTACCGCGTGCTGAACAAGCGATCCTGCCAGCGGCCGGAAGCGGGATCGTCGCCCGCTGCCGGCGGCGCCTGGTAACAGGCGATCAGCAGACCGTCTCCGTGCCGGATCGCCAGCCGGACCGACTCGCCCAGGCGGGACGCGATGTCGCTGCGGACGATGATCCGGTCGACGACGGCGTCGATCATGTGTTCCCGGCGGGCGTCCACGTCGGGCAGGTTTTCGAGGTCAAGCACCTGGCCGTCGAGGCGCACGCGGATGAAGCCGGCTTTGCGGATCCGTGCCAGGACTTCCTCTTGTTTGCCCCGGCGGCCGCGCACCAGCGGGGCCAGGATCATCAGCCTGGTGCCTTCCGGCAGGCCGGCCAGCGCCTCCTGGATTTGTTCCGCCGTTTGCTGCCGGATTGGCTGGCCGCACTGCGGACAGGAGGCCTCGCCCAGGCGCGCCATCAGCAGCCGCAGGTAGTCGTAGATTTCCGTGACGGTGCCGACGGTGCTGCGTGGGTTCGCGGTGCCGGGCCGCTGGTCGATGCACAGGGTGGGCTGCAGTCCGTCGATCAAGTCGACGTCGGGCCGCTCCAGCTGGTGCAGGAACTGCCGAGCGTAGACGGACAGGCTCTCGATGTACTGCCGCTGGCCTTCGGCATACAGCGTATCGAAGGCCAGGCTGCTTTTGCCGGAGCCGCTGGGTCCCGTGATCACCACGAACTGGCCGCGGGGGATGTCCAAATCCACATTCTTCAGGTTGTGCGTCCGGGCGCCCCGAATCCGGAGCACTTCGGGAACCGCATCCGCCGGGAGGTCCGCCGAGGCGGGCAGTTCGATTTCCGTTTCCGAGACGACCGGCATCCGGACTCATCCTGCGCCAGGGGGCTGCCGAAGAACGTGGACGTGAATTCACTTTCGCAGGTCGTAGCAGACCAGCAGATCGCTGTGCCGCAGGTACAGTCTGCCGCGGTGGATCACGGGGTGTGCCCAGGCCGGTCCGCTGCCGGTCGGCGGGGTGAAGCTGGCCTTCACGCGGTACGCTTCGGGCGTGGCTTCGAGCAGGGCCACCAGGCCACGGTCGTAGCGGAAGATCAGATGTCCGTCGGCATACAGGACGGCCGCCGAGCCGTTGGCCGGGGCGCGTTCCTTCCAGGCGATTTTGCCCGTCGTCCACTCCAGGCACACCGGGTTGCCACGGTTCTGACCGTCGCCGCCGTAGACGTGCTCGCCGACGAGCACCACGCCGCCGTGGTGGTTTTCGAATTCACGGGGGGACAGGAAATAGATTTCCTCTGCCAGGAACTGATCGCCCTCGCGCCGGAGGTGCAGCAGAGCGGAGCCGGTCTTGTAGCTGGTCGTCGTAAACACGTAATCGCCGCGGATGACGGCCGACGGGATGTTGGCTACGGAGTTGGCGATGCGGTTGTAGCCCCACAAGAAACGGCCGGTCGCGGCTTCGACACCGATCAACCCGCGGCCGACCATCTGCACGTACTGCCGCACGCCGCCGATGTTGGCGACGACCGCGGAGGCATACCCGGCCCCGTCCTTGCCGCGTTCGCCAATCTTGGGCATCGCGCATTTCCAGAGAATTTCGCCGCTGTCCTTGTGCAGCGCCACCACGGTCGCGGCGGGACCGCCGGGCGTGCAGATCAGGCGGTCGCCGTCCACCAGCGGCGATTCACTGAACTTCCAGACCGACATCATCTGGCCGCCGAAATCGTCCGGCAGGCTCTTGCGCCAGACGGTTTTTCCACTCGCGGCGTCCAGGCACAGCAGGTCGCCCGACGTGCCCAGGACATAAACGCGGTTGGCGGCAACGGTCGGCGTGCAACGCGGCCCGTCCTGGTGCGGCGGCCCGACGCGGGCCGCCCACAACTCGCGGCGCGAAGCCAGATCGTAGGCCAGGGCAAACTGCGCGTGCTCCCCGTCCGCCGATTTGCGATCGCCCATCGTATACAGCTTGCCGTCGGCGATGGCGACCGTCGAATAGCCCTTGCCCAGTCCTTCCAGTTTCCACAGCAGCGGCGGACCCTCCTGCGGCCAGTCTGTGAGCAGGCCGGTCTCGGTACAGATGGCGTCCCGCTGCGGGCCGTGGAATTGAGGCCAATCGACGCTCTCGGCGCTGGAAACCGTTGCCGTTGCTGGGGCCGTTGCCTGCGGCCCCAGGGCCAGCAGGCTCTGGATGGGCGCCTGTCTGCCTGATGCCTCACCGCTTTCCGGGGCCCCGGCGTTGCCCAGGTTCAGCGGCTGGTCCGGAAACACCGCGTCTTTCGGCGTCGTCTCGCCTGCTTCGGCCACCAGGCACGGGGTGCAAACCGAAACCAGAATTGAAAGTAGAACCGTGATGCAGACCCACGCCGGTCGATCTCTCATGGGTGGTAACTCCCGTTGCGGAAAGGAATCTGGGGCCACAGACGAACCGGGGGTGTGGACCACGCCCGTCGGTCGGCCAGGTGCGCTGTGCTCTCAAACAGAATCGGTACTGTAGCACTGCAGCCCGCAGATGCAATCCGGGACAACGCGGCCCGTTTGGGGCGATGAGCGGGTGTCAACGCCGGATTCCGCGTCGGCTTCGCGGCGACAAAACAGCCATTCAGGTGCTGGCTTTTGGGGCAAGGAGACGGTCGTCCGGTCGGCGGTTGGCGGCGACGCGGACTGTCCGATTCCGTTTGCCGACTCCGCCAGTGAGGTCGCTGCGTCGCGGAAAGGCCATTTTGGGGCGGGGCAAGCTATCGTCGTGTCCGCACAGCGCGTTGGTTGACGGGGCCGTCGCATCCCAACTAGAATTCGGGACGGTGAGCGGCGGTCGCGAGTTGCTGGACGGAGCCGTATCGCAGAAACCGGGCTGTCGCGGGAACGATCGTCAGTTTTTGGGAAATCTCATGACATATCTGGTCGTAGAAAGTGGCCCCGGGTTGGGGAATCGATACGCGGTGGAAACCGATGAACTCACCATCGGCCGGCATCCGGACTGCCAAATCGCGGTCAGGGAGTCTGTTCGCGTGAGCCGGTATCACGCGCAGATCATCCGTCGAGGAGACAATTACTTCGTCAGGGACCTGTTGAGCCGCAACCACACCTATCTGAACGACCAGCGGATTGACGACACGTTGCATCCGCTCAAGGACGGCGACCGGATTCGGATTTGCGAGTTGGAGTTCCGTTTTCGTGAGCGCGATCCGGCCAAGCCGACCAAGTCCCCTTCGGCGAGCACCGTCACGGTCGGCGGCCTGTCCGGGGAAGAATCCAGCTTGAACGCCGAGTTGGTGGACGACGACGGCACCGGCAATTCGAGTTCCACGGTGCTGGCCGCCTTGGACGTCGTTAGCGGTGTGGATGGATTCGTGCAGATGACGCCCAGCTTGCAGGCGCGGATCAACGCGCTGATCGAGATCACCCGCAGTCTGGGAAACGCCTTGGCCCTGGACGAGGTGTTGCCGAAGGTGCTGAGCAGCTTGTTCAAGATCTTCCTGCAGGCCGATCGGGGGTTCATCGTGCTGCGTTCCGACGACGGCAGCCTGATCCCGCGCTGGACGAAAGCCCGCCGGGCGGGCCAGGACGAGACGATCCGGATCAGCCGCACGATCGTGCGCCGGGTGATGGACTCGAAGGAAGCGATCCTCTCGCACGACGTCACCAAGGATGATCGTTTGGACATGAGCCAAAGCATCGCGGAACTGCGCATTCGCTCGATGATGTGTGCCCCGCTGCTGGACTCGGAAGGCGCCGCCCTGGGCGTGCTGCAGGTGGACACGCTCGACCAGCGGAAGCGCTTTCAGCCCGAGGATCTGGAGGTGCTGACGAGCGTCGCGGTCCAGGCGGGCATCGCCGTCCACAACGCGCAGCTGCACGAGCAGGCGTTGCGGCAGAAGGCGATCGAGCAGGACCTGGAACTGGCCAAGGAGGTCCAGGAGGCCTTTCTGCCGCAAGCGTCGCCGCAGTTGGAAAATTACGACTTCTTTGCGTTTTATCGTCCCGCCAATCACGTCGGCGGCGATTGCTACGATTATATCGACCTGCCCAACGGGCGGACGGCGGTGATCGTAGCGGACGTCGTCGGCCACGGGATTGCCGCCGCCATGATGATGGCCAAAGTGTCCGCTGAGGCCAAGTTCTGTTTGGCCAGCGAAGCCCGCCCGGCCACCGCCATCACGATGCTGAACGAGCGGCTGAGCGCCATGGGCATCCAGCGCTTTGTGACCTTTGTCGCAGTGATCCTGGACCCGATCAAGCACGAGGCCACCATCGTCAACGCCGGGCACATGCCGCCGATCTGGCGGCGGAAGGACGCCGCGGTCGAAGAGCCCGGAGAAGAGCTGGTCGGGATTCCGCTGGGCATCATGAAGGGACTGGAATACAACCAGAAGACGATCGTCTTGGAGCCGGGCGATGTGTTGGCGATGTACACGGACGGCATCAACGAAGCCATGAACGCCCAGGGTCAACAGTACACGATTGACAGAATCCGGGCGCACGTAAAGAATGGCGCACCGGAACCGCACTCGATCGGGGACACGATCGTCAAGGATGTCCTGGCGCACGTCGGCACCGGGCCGCAAGCGGATGATATGTGCCTGGTGCTGCTCCGCCGAAAATAAAATCGCGGTGGGGCCCGGCCGCAGTTGCTAGCACCAAACGCGATTTCGGCGCTTCTTGCGCGTCGTAGAGGAAGTCACCGTTTGGGTGCCGGGGTCAGGCTTACAGAATTCAATTTGGGCCGAGCAGCGTCGTAGGACGTGGCTGGCACCAAACTCGGCCAAAATTGAATTCTGTAAGCCTGACCCCTTTTGCGCGACCGTGCCATCCTGGACGGCGTCTTTCCGAGTCCGTTTCTTCCTGTTGGCTCCTAGCGGCGTCGGCAGCGCAGGCGGCACAGCAGCTTCCGCAGTCGCGGGCAACGGGCCGGCTGGTAGCACGGGGCGGCCTTTGTCGCTTCCGGTTCCAACACGATCCAGATGTTGCGGAAGTGGACGGGATTGCCGTGGTTTTGCAGCAGGATGGGCAGCAACTCCGCGCTTTCCGGCTTGCCGGCGCCCGTCTTGGCGACGATCTCGCGGTTGTTGTGGATGGGCACGCCGTTGTGCAGCACCGTGATGCGGGCGTTGGCCAGCTTGTGGCCCTCGTCGTCAAACCGGGCGGCGGTGAACCAGATGTCGTAGGTTTGCCAGACCAGGGGCGGCAGGCACATGTTCACGTCCGGCGCTTGTTGGCGATACAAGCCGCCGCATTCGTTGGCGACGCCTTCCAAGCCAAACGAATCCAGGATCTGCACTTCGTAGCGTTGCTGGATGTACACGCCGCTGTTGCCGCGTGCCTGGCCGGTCGCATGGGGCATGTACGGCAGGCGGAATTCGAGGTGCAGCCGGAAGTCGTGGACCGGGAGTTTGGTCGTTCCGCCCACTTGCAGCAAACCGTCATCGGTCATGGGAGCGTTGTGGAACTGGTCGGCGGACGTGCCATCGAACAACACGACCGCGCTGGGCGGCGGAGCGGCGCCCAGGGTAGGGCTGACGCGCTGTTGCCGGGTCAAGTTCCCGCGCCGCCGGGCGTCCTGGCTGTAGACCGATGCCACGTGCCCGTCCGCGATGACCGACCAGCCGTCTTCGGCGTTCAGCACCAGCACGCCGTTGTGCAGGTTTCCGGCCAGCATTTGCCGGGTGTGGCGATCCCAGCCGGAGCCGGGCAGTCCGCCGCGGTACAGCACGCCGTCGAATCGGCCGCTGCCGCGGGCGATGACTTGCAGGCCGGTCCAGATCCAGCCGCAGCGCGGTTCGCACACGCAACCGGCGTACTCGCCTTGGTACGCATAGTCGTCGTCCGCTTGCCGCAGGTCGGTGACGGCCTGCTTGGCCGCGTCCGGCGGTGCGGCCGGTTCGCCCGCGCTCGAACTGGCCGACGCCAACAGGATGTAGGTGGCTGCCCATCCGCCCAAGAACGCGAGCCGCTGCATTGTTTCCTCAATTCATGCTGGACAGAACGAAAAAAGGCCTTTTCCGGAAGGGGGACAGGCCCGCTTTGCCGGAACGGCCCCCTTGTTCGCGAACCCCTATTCAGCTTGATTCATGCCCGGCCGAGATTCAAGGGGCTGCCGCCCCGAACGCCGCCGTTTTCGGCGGGCCGGCCAGGCAGTATACTAAGCCACGTTGGCAGAAGCCGGGCTTTCGAGCCGCCAAGTTGCGATTGGAATCGTATGCCTGTCGATAAATCGGATCAACGTGTCCAGCAGATGTTCGGCGAGATCGCCCCGCGGTACGACTTACTGAACCACTTGCTGTCGTGCCACGTCGATCGCTATTGGCGCTGGCGGACGGTGCGGATCGTGCAAGCGTCCACCGATCGTCCGATCCTGGACGTCTGCACGGGAACCGGGGATCTGGCGTTCGCCTTTTACCGCCGGACGCGGGGCCGGGTGCCGGTGGTGGCTGCGGATTTCTGTCCGCAGATGCTGGAAATCGGCGAGGCCAAGAAGCGGAAGGCGGGCATCGACGGGGGACTGACGTTCGTCGAAGCGGACGCGCAGCAGTTGCCTTTTGACGACGACCATTTCCAGATCGTCACCGTCGCTTTCGGGCTCCGCAATGTGGCGGACGCTGATTGCGGCCTGCGCGAGATGACCCGCGTCTGCCAGCCGGGCGGCCAGGTGGCGGTGCTGGAGTTTTCGATGCCTCAGCGTCAGCCGCTGCGCGCCGTGTACGGCTGGTACTTTCGCCGCGTTTTGCCTCGCATCGGCCAGTCGCTGATGCGCAACAGCCAGGAGGCCTACTGTTATCTGCCCAGCAGCGTGGGCGAGTTTCCCTCGGGCCAGGCGCTGGCGGACCGCCTGCGTCAGGCGGGCCTCCGCGAGGTGTGCTTGCATCCCTTGACCGGCGGGATTGCGACGTTGTATGTCGGCCGGAAATGAAGAAGTCTGCCTGTTTGCCATCAGAGTTTGGGAGCACCAGCGATGGATAGGGTGACGGCATGGTGGGGAATCGCCGTTTTGGTTTTCGTCCTGGGTTGCGGGTCGTCGGGACCGGCGCCGCAGAGTCCGCCTGGGCCTCCCGGGCCGGAATCAAGTAGACCGCAGCCCGGCGGGTCGGACTCCGATTCTGCAAGCCTGCAAATGCCGGCGGAATCGGCGGCGCCGGCCGCGGCGAAATCTGCCTCGCCGCCGCCGGCTTCGGTGCCCGCGGCAGCTCCCGCACCGGTGCCTGCGTCGGCCCCCGCCTCGGCTCCCGCGGCCTCGGCGCAGCCTGAGCGGTCGGAGCCATCCGCGTCCGGCCAGTCGGAGCCGCCCCCGGCCGCCGGCGGGGGCGCAGCGCCGGGGCCGGACCAGCTGCGGTCTTGGGCTGCCGCTTTGGTGGGCAACGACGTCTCGGCGCGCGAAGCGGCGTCGGAGAGGCTGGAGCGGGTGTCGGTCGGCGGTGGGCAATCGCTGTTGTCCTTGCTTCAGGACGCGTCGCCCGACGTGCGGCGCGGCGCGGTTTTCTATTGGCTGGACCGGTTCGACCCGGCCGATGCGGCGGTGGTCGCCGCCTTGGCGAAGCGGCTGAGTGACCCCGACGCCTCGGTGCGGAAGCTGGCCCTCACGGCAGCGCAGCGGTTTCCGCTGGACACCATCGTCCAGTCGCTTCCGCAGTTGACCGCCATGCTAGGACATCCACAAGAGAGTGCCGAATCGCGGGCCGCGGCCGCGCGGCTGATCGGGACGCTGGACGCCGCGGCGCACGATGCCGTTCCCGCGCTGGCCAAGGCGGCTGCAGCAGATCCCGATCCGGCGGTGCGTTCCGCCTGTGTGTTGTCGATCTGCCGCGCGGCTCCGGCGGCCGACGCCGTGGCGGCACTTCGGCAGGTGCTCCGGCAGGATTCCCAGGCGAATCTGCGCGGTTTGGCCGCGACGCGGTTGGGCAAGCTGGGTCAGGCCACCGCGGCGGTCGCGCCGGAGTTGGCCGAAGCGCTGGCCGACCGGGACGACGGTGTGCGGCGCAAGGCGGCAGACGCGCTGGCTTTGTCAGGTGCCGCCGCCGTCGCACCCACGATGCAGAAACTGCAGGCCCCGGACGTGGCCGTGCGGCGTTTGGCCGTGTTCGTGCTGGCGAAACTGGGACCGGACGCCAAACCCGCGCTGGAGGCGCTCCGCAAGCTTCAGCAGGATCCCGACGCGGAGATCAAGCAACTGGCCGAATTGGCCGTCCGCCGGATTGAAGGAACGCCATGACCGAACGGCAAGCGCCAATTCACGTGATGGAAAGCCCGCCGGGCGCCCGGTGTACGATCGACGGACGTTCGTATTTGTACTTCGGGGGCACCAGCTACCTGGGATTGCACGGCCATCCGGAGGTCATCGCTGCGGCTTGCGAGGCGACGCGGAAGTACGGAATTCACTCGGCGACCTCGCGTTCGCTGTACGGCAACACGCCGCAAGTTCTGGCCGTCGAACGGATGGCGGCCGAATTCTTCGATCTGGAAGGCGCGTTCTATTTCGCCTCCGGCTATGCCAGCAACGCCATTCTGCTGCAGACGCTCGCGCCGCATTTCGACGTTTTGTATCTGGACGAGTCGGCGCACTACAGCGTCGCGGAAGCCGCCTTGGCGGCCCGCTTGCCGCTGGTCCGCTTTCGTCCGCGAGACGCGGAAGATCTGCAGCGCGGCCTGCGGCAGCATCTGGGAAGCAAGCAGCGGCCGTTGGTCCTGACGGACGGTGTCTCGTCGAGCCTGGGCTGCGTGGCCCCCGTCGATCGTTATTGCCAGGTCCTGGAGCCGTACGATGGGTCAGCGATTCTGGTGGACGACGCGCACGGGCTGGGGGTGATCGGCGATAACGGTCGCGGGACCTTGGAATTCTGGGGTCGGTGGTCCGGCGCCGTCAACGACGATCCGGCGGTCGCGGATCGTCCGCCGGGGCGGTTGTATGTCGGCGGGACGCTCAGCAAAGCGTTGGGCGGCTTTGGCGGGATCGTGCCGGGCAGCGCCGCGCTGTTGCGTCGAGTGCGCGCGGCGACGCACTACTACGAAGGCGCCAGCGCCCCGCCGACGCCCGCAGCGGCCGCCTCAGCCCGCGCGCTGGAGCTGATCCGGCAGCATCCCGAACTGCGGTTGCGGTTGTGGGAGAACGTGCGCGCGGTGCGCAACGGCCTGCGGCAATTGGGTTTGTCCGTGGACGATTCGCCCGCCCCCATCGTGCCGGTCCAGGCGGGCACGGCGGAAGACATGCAGCGCTTGCAGGTCGAATTGCAGCAGCGCGGGATCATCGTTCCGTACATGGCCGCGTACAGCGGCCTGGGCTCCGCCGGCGCGCTCCGCGTGGCCGTCTTTGCCACGCACACGGACGACATGATCCAGCAGCTGCTGGAGGCGCTGCGACGCGCGCTGTGAAAACGGGCCGCTTGAAAAGGCGTGACCGCGCAGCCGCCGAAGGCCGTCCCTGCCGTGCGCCGCCGCGCGTCCTGGCCCCAGCGCAGGCGCTCGACCGCGATCATCCCAGCCGGAACTTGGGAACGAACCGGCCTGCAACGAAAGCGGGGCTCGTTCAGCCCGGCCATGCACTCCGGCAAACCGTCACTGATTCGCCGCCACAGCTGGACCAGATCCCAGCGTGACCGCAGACGGCGGCACGAGCAGCCGCCACGTCCACATCACCAACACGACGACCACGGCCAGGATCACCGCCGCGTTGGTTTGATGGGCCGTCGTGATCACTGCCGGCAGCGGCGCCACGGGCAACTGGCCGGCGGTGGCCGCCAGCATTTGTGCGCTCGGCGACGCGTCCACCGGGGGCGTGCGGAAGATGAGTGCCACGATCCCCAACGTCAGCTGGACCAGGACCAGCAGGAGCAGCATCGCGCCCCCGCGGCGGAGAACTGTCCGGTTCGGATTCGAGCCCCAGGCCCTCACGCCCGCGGCCAAGGCCACCAGGGCCACCAAGGCGGCCACGGTGATGTGCGCCAGCAGGCCCGTGTCGAGTTGCCGGACCAGCGTGCCCAGCAGCGTCTGCAGCAGCACGCAGGCGACCAACAGCGTTGTAAAGAACCGGTCCGTGCCGGCAGAGAATCGGCACTCCGCGCCGATCCGGTCCGGCCAGTCGCGGGAAAGCATGACCGCCGCCGCGATCAGACTGCCGAAGACGACGTGCGCAAAGAACCCGTGGATCACGGCCAGCAGATGATTGTCGGCGGTCACGCGCAGTCCGCCCATCACGCCCTGCAGAACGACCGCGGTCAGGGCGGTCCAGAGCAGCGCGACCAGCGGTCGCCGCCGCCGGCGCGTGGCGGTGCCGTAAATCGCCAGGACCAGCGTGGCGCAGCCCACCAGCGTACCTAGCAGCCGATGCGCGTGCTCGAAAAACACACCGCCGGTCATCCGGGCCAGCGGGTACAGAAACAGGTTGGTGCCAAACGTGTTGGGCCAGTCGGGAACCGCCATGCCGGCGCGAAAGCCCGTGACGAGGCCCCCGGCGATGATCAGCAGCAGCACGGCCAGGCAGGTGATCCAGGCCAGCCCGGCCGCCCAGTTGATTTCCGGCTGTCGCAGGCCGCTGCTGGCTCGTCCCACCGCGGCCCCGATCACCGCCAGGCCGGTACTGAGCGCAAACCAGACCGGCAGCCACAGCCACGCGCCTTCGGCCACCTGTCCGCTCTGTGGCCTGGCCAGCAGGCTGCCGAGGATCAGCAGGTTCAGCGCCGCGGAGATCAAGCCCACCCAAGCTCCACCGCGGATGCCGCGGGCCGTGTGGCGGCCGGCCACCCACCCGCCGGCGATCAGGCACACCAGCATGACGCTCACGAACACGATCGGCGGGAGCCGGGTCAGCGGCATGTGGCCGACGTAGCCCACCGCCCACATCGCAACCGTCGTCCCGAAGCTGATCGCCAGCAGATCGCCGACGCCAACCGAGGCCGCGGGGTGGCCTGTGGCTGGGGGGCGTGCGTTGGAAGCTTGGCTCTGTATACTCACGGGCTCGCCGCCTATAAAGTAGAAGTTGTCTGTCGGCATTGTTATAGGGTTTGTGCCCAATGTGCTGCAAGTGTTACCTGGAACTCGCCAAGATCCGTCTGACCGCGATGGTGCTGATCACCACGGCCGTGGGCTATCTGTTAGCCGCATCGCGGCCGCTGGCCGGCTGGGGCTTGTTGTGGACCGTGCTGGGGACGGGTTTAGCCGCGGTCGGCGCGAGCACGTTCAATCAGATCCTGGAGGTGGATCGGGACGCGAAAATGGTGCGGACCCGCAATCGACCGTTGCCGGCGGGCCGCATTTCGCGCGGCCATGCCTTTGCGTTCGCCCTGGTGACCACGGCGGCCGGTCTGGGCGTGTTGAACGAGTTGGTCAATCCCCTGACCTCGCTGTTGGGCCTGGCCAACGTGCTGGTTTACACGTTGGTCTACACGCCGTTGAAGCCGCGGACATCGCTCAATACGCTGGTGGGTGCGATCTGTGGAGCACTGCCGCCTGTGATGGGCTGGACGGGAGCCTCGAATGAACTGACGCTGGGGGCCGGGTTGCTTGCCGCCATCCTGTTTCTCTGGCAGGTGCCGCATTTCTTGGCGTTCAGTTGGTTGTATCGGTCGGATTACGCGCGCGCCGGCTATCGGATGTTGCCGGTGATCGACCCTTCCGGCCGGCTGACGTGTCTGCTGATCGTCTTGTACACCCTGGCGTTGCTGCCGATGGGTTTATCGGCGACGTTTTGCGGGATGGCGGGTTATCTGTTCGGGGCTCTGTCGCTGGTCCTTGGGGTCGGCTTCTTCCTGCTCGCCCTGCAACTTCGCGCGGCCAAAACCAACGAGAACGCTCGGCGGTTGTTTCTGGCGAGCATCATCTATCTCCCGCTGCTGTTGCTGTTTCTGGTGGCGGATGCCCGGCCGGTCGTGACCGACCCTGCGATGGCTGCACAAGCCACCCCCCGCGCTGTCGATTTGCCGCTGATAGAATTTGTCGGGGTTGTCGGGTTACGACAGGTTGAAAAACGAGCGGCGGCCGCCTAGAATCTCTCGACTTTCGGTGTGCGCTTCACGGCCGCCCCGCCGATCAGCCGGAGGCTTGATTCCTCCTAGCATGGCTAACTCAGCGAGACAACCCCGCGCATGGACTCGAAAACTCCTCTGATGTTCCCCAAGTGGTCCAATCGGGCGACGGTGGGGGTGGTGTTGGGAATCGTCTTCGTCCCGGCGTATGTCGGCCTGCTGCTGGCCTACGGTGCTCATCCGACCACGCTCTATGTCGGGTATGCGCCCGAGCAACCGGTGCCGTACAGCCACGCGCAGCATGTGGGCAAGCTGGGGCTTGATTGCCGCTACTGTCATTTCACGGTCGAGAAGTCCGCTGTGGCGGCGATCCCGCCGACGGAAGTGTGCATGAATTGTCACACGGCGATTCTGCCCAACACAGCGAAGCTTGGCGAGGTCCGCCGGAGTCACGTCGAGGGCACGCCGATCCGCTGGGTGAAGGTCCACGATCTGCCCGACTATGCTTACTTCCACCATGCCGCCCATGTGAATGCCGGCGTTGGTTGCAGCGAGTGTCACGGCCCCGTGCAGCAAATGGCGGTGGTTCAGACCGTCCAGCCGCTGAGCATGGCCTGGTGCCTGGATTGCCACCGCAACCCCGAGTCGCGGCTCCGGCCGCGGGACCAGGTGACGAACATGGAGTGGAGGCCGCCGGAGGACAGTGCGGCGCGGGCGGCGCTGGGCCGCTCGCTGCGCGACAAGTACCACGTCAACCCCAACACAGACTGCGCGACATGTCATCGATGATCTCGGAGACCGGCATTCCGGCGGCGGCCGCCGCGCGTCCCGCGGGGCGGCGGTACTGGCGCAGCCTGGAGGAGCAGGCCGACACGGCGCCGTTTCGCGAACCGGCAGGCGAGTTTCCGCCGGCCGCCGCCGAGATGTTTCAGGCCTCCCGCCGCGGGTTTCTGAAGATCATGGGGGCGTCGCTGAGTCTGGCCGGACTGAGCGGTTGCGTCCGCTATCCGCAAGAGAGGCTCGCGCCTTATGCCCATCAACCGGACGGCCGCACGCCCGGCGTACCCGTCCGCTACGCCACCGCTTGGGAAGTCGCCGGCGTGGCCCAGGGGCTGCTCATCACCAGCTACGATGGCCGGCCGATCAAGGTCGAGGGCAATCCGGCTCACCCGGTGAACCGCGGCGCGGCGGATGCCCAGGCCCAGGCGGCGGTCCTGGAACTGTACGACCCGGACCGCAGCCGGGGAGCGATCCGGCGCGAGGGGGTCGAGCGCACGCCGGTCGCGTGGGACGATTTTTTCCGTTGGGTCAAGCAGGAACTGGCGGGCGACGGCACCGGGGTGGCGATCCTCAGCGAGGCGTCCAGTTCCCCGAGCGTGGCCGATCTGCGCGCCCGGCTGCAGAAGGCCATGCCGAAACTGGAGTGGTTCGAGTACGAGCCGCTGTCGGAGGACAATGTCCGCGAAGGCGTTCGGCGGGCCTTCGGCCGGGGGCTGCGGACAGTGCCGGACCTGGCCTCCGCGCGGGTTGTCGTCTCGCTGGACGCCGACTTGTTCGGCGGCGGGCATCCGCTGGCGATCAAGCACGCCCGCGACTTTGCGGCGGGCCGGCAGTCGGGCGGGGCGGCGGGCGAGGCGCCGAACCGGCTGTACGTCGTCGAGTCGATTCATTCGATGACCGGGGCCTGCGCTGACCATCGGCGGGCGGTCCGGGCCAGCGCCGTGGGGGTGGTGGCGGCAAGGCTGGCCGCGCGGCTGGGCGTGGTTGGAGCGGTGGAGCCGGAAACTAATCCCGACGGCGTGGAGGCCGCGTTCTTCGAGGCGGTCCAGAAAGACCTGGAAGCCGCCGCCGGTCGATCGCTCATCGTGGCCGGTGCCCGCCAACCGCCCGAGGTTCATGCCTTGGTCGCCGCGATAAACGACAAGCTGGGAAACACGGGCCGGACCGTCTTGTACTATGACGATCCCGATTCCGGCCGGCCGGCGCACGCCGAGGCGTTGCGGACCCTGGTGCGGAAGATCGACGAGGGGGCGGTCGCCAAGCTGTTGATTCTTGGAGGCAATCCGGTCTACAACGCGCCCGCGGACATCGCCTTTGCTGAGGCGCTGCGGAAAGTGCAGTCCCACGCCGTCCATCTGGCGCTGCACGAGGATGAAACCTCGCTGCTGTGCCGCTGGCATTTGTCGCGCGCGCATGCGCTGGAGGCCTGGGGCGACGCCCTGGCGTACGACGGCACGTACACGATTGTCCAGCCGCTGATCGAGCCCTTGTTCGACGGCAAGAGTGTGCTGGAAATCCTCGCGGCGCTGGCTGGCGAGACGGTTGATGCCGGCGGCGGCTACGAGCTGGTGCGGCGCACGTTTCGCGGTTGGGTCGGCGAGTCGTTCAGCGAGTGGAAGTGGAAGAAGACGCTGGCCGACGGCGTCTTGGAGCGGGACGCCGGAACGGCGGGAGCGCCCGTCGACGTGGGCGGCCAAGCGCGGCCGCCGGAAGGCGTGCTGCCCCAGGGGGAGGATTCGTTCGAGGTCGTCTTCTTTGCCGACGGCAAGATGCATGACGGCCGCTTTGCCAACAACGGTTGGCTGCAGGAACTGCCTGAACCGATGACGCGGCTGACGTGGGACAACGCGGCGCTGATGAGTCCTGCGACGGCGGAACAGGTGGGCCTGCAGCGCGACGAACTGGTATCGCTCCAGGCGGGCGATTCCGCCGGGTTGCTCGCCCCGGCCTACCTCCTGCCCGGCATGCCGGACGGCGTGATCGGTCTGGCGTTGGGCTACGGGCGCACGGCGGCGGGCAATGTGGGGAGCGGCGTCGGCCAGAACGCCTACGCGCTGCGGACCACCGCGGGCCTGGGTTGGCGGTCCGGGGTTTCGGTCCAGGGCACGGGCCGGATGCACCCCCTGGCGACGGTCCAGGATCACCACATCGTCGATGCGGTCGGACGCGCCGCGGTGCAAGAACGGATTCCCGAGTTGATTCGGGAAGGCACGTTTGCGGAGCTGGCCGCGGACCCGGCGCTGGGTCAGGAAAAGACCCGGCGGCTGTCGCCCTTTAACGAGCATCGGTTCGACGGCGGCGCGGCCGGTCGGGCGGACCAGTCGCACGTCCCGGCCCACGACCGGCATCGCTGGGGCCTGGCCGTCGACTTGACGGCCTGCACCGGCTGCGGCGCTTGCGTCCTTGCCTGCCAGGCCGAAAACAACATCCCGATCGTCGGCAGGGAGCAGGTGCTGCACGGGCGCGAGATGCACTGGATCCGCGTCGACCGCTACTTTCGCGAAACGCCCGAGTCGCCCGTCGCCGTGCATCAGCCGGTGATGTGCATGCACTGCGAGAACGCTCCCTGCGAAGCGGTCTGCCCGGTGGCCGCGACGACGCACAGCCAGGAAGGTCTGAACATGATGACCTACAACCGCTGTGTGGGGACTCGCTACTGCGCGAACAACTGCCCCTACAAGGTGCGGCGGTTCAACTATTTCGACTTCAACCGCGGCACGCTCCACGACTTGTACGAGCCGAATCTGATCCGCGAGCCGGTCTCGGAGCTGGTCAAGATGCAGAAGAACCCGGAAGTCACCGTGCGGATGCGGGGCGTGATGGAGAAGTGTACATTCTGTGTTCAGCGGATCGAAAACGCGCGGGCCGCAGCGGGGCGCGAAGGCGGACGGCCGCTGGCGGACGGCGAAATCCAGACCGCCTGCCAGCAGACCTGTCCGGCTCGGGCGATTGTCTTCGGCGACTTGAACGATCCCCGCAGCCGCGTGTCGCAACTGCAGCAGCAGGCGCACAGTTACGGCATGTTGGACGATGATTTCAACACCAAGCCGCGGACGCGGTACCTGGCGAAGCTGCGGAACCCGGCGGTCGGATTGGACGAAGTGTTGTCTTGGCGGGCGGAGAACACCTAGTGCCGTTTCCCGTCAGCGACGTCCGCCGCTCGGAAAATGGCTGCGAGGACCTGGAAAGGCCGAACTAATGAGGTTGAGCGTGACAAGGTGCCCATGATGTCGAGAGTGTCCGTTTCCTGCGAGATCGACAATACGGTCGACGTTCCCGGCCAGCGGGCGGCGCTGATTACCGGCGAAACGGGTCAGAGCCTGCACCGGGTCACGGAAGTGGTGGCCGGCGTCGCCGAGGCCCGGCATCCGCCGAAGGCCTGGTACGTCGCGTTCGCGGTTTCCTTCCTGACGCTGTGCGTGCTGGGGCTGATGATCGGCTACCTGATCTTCACCGGCGTCGGCGTGTGGAACTTGAACCGGCCGGTCGGCTGGGCCTTCGACATCACCAACTTTGTGTTCTGGGTCGGGATCGGTCATGCCGGCACGCTGATCTCCGCGATCCTTTTCCTGGCCCGGCAACGGTGGCGGACGAGCATCAATCGGTTCGCCGAAGCGATGACGATTTTCGCGGTCATGTGCGCGGGCCTGTTCCCCGGCATCCACATCGGACGCGTCTGGCTGGCCTACTGGCTGTTGCCGTATCCGAACCAGATGGGCATGTGGCCGAACTTTCTCAGTCCGCTGTTGTGGGACGTGTTCGCCGTCACCACGTATGCGACCGTCTCGTTGCTGTTCTGGTACATGGGGATGGTGCCGGACCTGGCGACGCTGCGCGATCGGGCGACCGTCCGTTGGCGGTTCTACCTGTACGGCATTTTGAGCCTGGGGTGGCGCGGCAGCCAGCGGCACTGGCACGTGTACGAGAAAGCGTACCTGCTGCTGGCCGCCCTGGCCACGCCGCTGGTGCTGTCGGTGCACAGCGTGGTCAGCTTTGATTTCGCCGTCTCGCAGCTGCCCGGCTGGCACACGACGATCTTTCCGCCGTACTTTGTGGCCGGGGCGATCTTCAGCGGTTTTGCGATGGTGCTCACCCTGGCGGTGCCGGCCCGCGAACTGTTCGGGCTGCGGGACTTCATCACCGCCCGGCACCTGGACAACATCGCCAAGGTCATCCTGTTGACGTCCTGCATGGTCGGCTACGCCTACGGGATGGAGTTTTTTGTCGCCTGGTACAGCCAGAGTCCGTGGGAGCAGTTCCATTTCCTGAACCGCGAGTTCGGGCCGCTGTGGTGGGCCGGCTGGATCATGCTGTCGTGCAACGCGATCGTGCCCCACGTGCTGTGGTTCAAGGCCGTGCGGAAGAGGGTCTGGGCGCTGTTTGTCGTCAGCATTCTGGTCAACGTCGGGATGTGGTTCGAGCGGTTCGTGATCATCGTCAGCGGGCTGCATCGCGACTTCCTGCCGTCCAACTGGGGCAGTTATGCGCCGAGCTACGTCGAGGTGTTGATGCTGATCGGCAGCTTCGGGTTGTTCAGTACGTTTTTCCTGTTGTTTTGCCGTTTCCTGCCCATGGTGGCGATGGCCGAGGTGAAGAGCATCCTGCCGGCCGCTCACGGGGAGGGACCTTAGCATGGTGCGGGTTCAGGGCGGCGGGGAGCGGAGTGAGGGTCGTTCTACCGGGCGGGCCACGGCCCGCGCGGGGAGCGGGAATTGTCATGACTGCGCGGAGCGTCGCCCGCGCGGCGAAGCGAGCAGGGGTATTTGATGGACGATCGGGACGCAACTCAAACCATTGGACCGCCGCTGCCGTTGTGGGGCTTGTTGGCGGAATATCGGGACGCTCCCGCGCTGCGGGCGGCGGCGGCGAAGGTCCGCGATGCCGGGTACCGGCACTGGGACTGTCATGCGCCCTTCCCCGTCCACGGGCTCGACCAGGCGATGGGCATTCGGCCGACGATGCTCCCCTGGCTGGTGCTGGGCGCCGCGCTGACCGGCTGCCTGGTGGCCCTTGGCATGCAATGGTATGTCAACTCGCCCCACACGGTCAGCGGTGCGGCGGGCGCGTTGAGCGGCTATCCGCTGGTCTACAGCGGCAAGCCGTACTGGAGCTTGCCGGCGCATATTCCGGTGGCCTTTGAGCTGACGGTGTTGTTTGCTTCGCTGGCGGCCTTCTTCGGGCTGTGGGCGCTGATCCGTCTGCCGCGGTTCCATCATCCGGTGTTTGGCAGCGGCCGCTTCCGGCGGGCGACCGATGACGGTTTTTTCCTCGTGATCGAGGCGCGGGACGCGCGGTTTGATCTGGCACAGACAAAACAACTCCTGACTTCGACGGCCAGTGTGGCCGTCGAGGAAGTGTGGGATTAGGCATGTCCAAGACGTGGATGGGTGTCCTGATCGTGGTGGGCAGCGCGGCCCTGGTGCCGTTCGGGCTGATCGCGCTGAGTCGCGTCCGGCCTTCGGCCGAGCCGCCGGTGCATCTGATTCTGGACATGGACAAGCAGCCCAAGTTCCGCACTCAGCGCGAGAACATGATGTTCGCGGATGGGCGAGCGATGCGGCCCGTCCTGCCGGGCGTCGTCGCTCGGGAGGACCTGGTCGTGCCCAACGAAGTGTTGAACGACCCCGAATTCCCGCGGTGGGTGGACGGCCGCGCGGAGCCCTTCGTCCCGCAGGATGCGGCGGCCTGGGAGCGGCTGACGCGGGGCGCGGAGTCGGCGGCTGGCGGGGACGTCCGCGTGGTGACGCGGCTTCCGGTGCCGGTCAGCATGGACTTGATGCGCCGTGGCCGGGAGCGGTACAACGTGTTCTGTGCCCCGTGCCACGGGACCGGCGGCTACGGCGACGGCATGGTCGCGCGGCGGGCCGCGGAGATGCAGGCGGCCGGCGCCGATTCGGCCGCCAACTGGGTGACGCCCACGAATTACCACACGGACGAACTGCGGAGCCGGCCGGTCGGGCATCTGTTCAATACGGTCACCCACGGAATCCGCAGCATGGCGGCCTATGGAAAACAGATACCGGTCGCCGACCGGTGGGCGATTGTGGCTTATGTGAAGGCCCTGCAGCGGAGCCAGCACGCCACGGGGGCAGAGGACGTGCCGCCGCTGGAACGGGAGAAGAACTTGAAATGAGGTCTTCGCCGCCGGGCCGGCCCCGGTGGTTCCGCGGCTTCTGCGCCGCCGCCGGGCAACCGGCCAGCAGTCGTCCGCGGAAGCCGCCCAACCCCGGAGGCGTGTGCTGGGGCCGAGGATTGAACAAGTTATGCAAACCGCGACGCATTCCAAGACTCTGACCGCTCCGGACAGCGACCAGCTGCAACTGGGGCCCGCCGCCGCGCGGCGGTTGTTCCTGGTGGGCGCTGGGTTCGCGGCCGGCGGCCTGGTGACCGCCGCCGCGCTGGGGCTGCGTTCCCCCGAAGCCCGCCGGCTTCTGGTGCATGGGTACCTGGTGGCGTTTTCCTTCTACCTGGCGATTACCCTGGGCGCTTTGTTCTTTGTGCTCTTGCACCATTTGGCCCGTGCCGGCTGGAGCGTCACGCTGCGGCGCCTGGCCGAAGGGCTGTCCGGCAACGTGGGGCTGATGGCCGTGCTGGCGATTCCCGTGCTGCTGGGGATGGGCCAGTTGTACGAGTGGTCGCACGCCGCCGCGGTGGCCCACGATCCGATCCTGCAGGGCAAGCGGGTCTTTCTCAACCCGACCGCCTTCGTGTTGCGGATGGTCTTTTACTTTGCCGTCTGGGGCGGGCTGGCCTGGTACTTCCGCAGCCGCTCGATCCGGCAGGACGCCACCGGCGACGTGCAGCTGAGCGTCCGCATGGAGCGGATCGCCGCGCCGGGAATGTTCGCCCTGGCGGTCACCCTGACGTTCGCCGCGGTCGATTTGCTCATGAGTCTGAACCCGCACTGGCAGTCGTCGATTTTCGGCGTGTATTTCTTCGCGGACTGTGTTCTGGCGGGGCTGGTCACCCTGACGCTGCTGGCCCGGTGGCTGCAATCGCAAGGCCGGTTGGGGGCGGCGGTGACGACCGAGCATTATCACGACTTGGGCAAGTTGACGTTCGCGTTTGTCTTCTTTTGGGGCTATGTCGCCTTCAGCCAGTACGTGTTGATCTGGTATGCCAACATTCCGGAGGAAACCCAGTTTTTCATTCCCCGGCAGATTGGTCCGTGGGCGCACGTTTCCATCCTCTTGGCCGCCTGTCACCTGTTGATCCCGTTTGCGGGGCTGCTGTCGCGGCACGCCAAGCGGCGGTTGGGGGTGCTGACGTTTTGGTGCGTCTGGCTGTTGGGCGCGGTGTTGCTCGATCTGTTTTGGATCGTGATGCCCAGCGCGTTTATCCAGGAGATTCCGCACGCCGTCGGGGCGGCGCCGGGCACGCCGTTGCCGGTCGCACTGCCGGCCCTGGTGGCTTCGAACCAAGCGATCTATCAGTTGGCCGAGCAGCACGCCGGCTTCATGCAGCACGTGGCGGCGCCGTTGCAGCCGTTGTCCGTGCTGGTCGTCCTGGCGTTGGTCGTTGGCATGGGAGGGCTGTACCTGGCCGTCACCGTCCGTTGCCTGCGGCGGGCCGCGCTGGTCGCGATCCGCGATCCCCGGCTGCCGGAAGCGTTGGCTTTTGAGAATGGGTGAGAGCAGACATGAATCAATTCCCGCCTCCCGATCCCGCCGCCGCGCCGGTTGCCGGTCCGGCCTTGCCGGCGCAGTCCGAGCGGGACGAGATCGACGTGGGCACCGTGATCGTCGTCGGCGCCGTGATCGCCGTCGCGGTGGTGTTGATCGCCGTCCTGTTGCAGGCCTGGTTCTACTATGGGAAGGGCGATCTGGCGGTCCGCCGGACCGTGTCCACGACAAATCCGCAGACGGGGCTGGGGCGGGCCTTGATCGAACAGCAGGAACAGATCAGCACGTACCGCTGGATCAACCGCGAGGCCAAGCTCGCCGCGGTGCCGATCGAGCGGGCGATGGAGTTGGTGGTGCAGGACATGGTCCGCGAACAGAATTCGTCTCAACCGTGAGGTCCGCCATGCGTGAGCCGCTGGGCAAGCAAGCGTGTCGGACGGCCTTTTCCGGCCGTCGCGACGTCCTGAACAGACCGTGCTGCCGGAGCCAGTCGTCAGCCTGGGTTCCTGTTTTCGCGTTGGGACTGGCAGCGCTCCTCGCCGGCCCGGCCGCGGCGCAGCGGCATCAGCGGCCACCGGGCTTCGACGGCGCGGCGATTGTGGAGAAGCCCAATGCCCGCGTGCCGCTGGACATCGATTTCCGCGACGAAGACGGCCGGCCCGTGCGGCTGGGCGACTTCTTCCAGGCGGACCGGCCGGTGCTCTTGAGCATGGTCTACTTCCGCTGCCCGATGCTGTGCGGACTGACCTTGAACGGCATTGTCCAGGGCGTTCAGCCGCTGCAGCTGACTCCGGGGCGGGATTTCGAGATCGTCACGGTGTGCTTTGATCCGCGCGAGGGACCGGAGTTGGCGCGCGAAAACAAGGAAAAGTACCTGGGCGTCCTGGGGCGGCCGGAGGCGGCGGCCGCCTGGCATTTTCTGACCAGCCCGGAGCCGTCCGTGGCGCGGACGCTGGGCGACGCGATCGGCTTCGGGTACAAACTGGACCCCAAGGGCGAGTTTTACCTGCACCAATCGGCGCTGTACGTCTGCACCCCGGACGGGCGCGTGTCGCGGACCATCCAGGGCGTGCAGTTTGATCCGGACGTGCTCCGCGACTCGCTGATCAACGCTTCGGCCGGCACGATCAGCTCCGGGCTGTTCGGCGTGGCTCTGTCCTGCGGCCTGGTGCATTACGACCCGGCGACCGGCAAATACACCTGGGCGGCGGTGGCGATCATGCGCGTCACGGGGCTGTTGACGATCCTGGTCCTGGGCACCGTCATCGGCACCCTGATCGTGCGCGACAAGAAGCGCAAGCAGGGGGCGGCCGCCGGGCCGCCGGCCGGCCAGTCCCGCGACGGGTGCGGCACGACGCACGAAAACCAGGCTTCGGACGAAGGCCCGGCTCCGCAGAGCCCGGCGACGGAAGAACGGCCATGATGGACATGCTCCCCCACCTATTCGCCGACAGCGGTGTCTGGCTGGGACCGCCCGCGTCGACGTCGGCCGAGCAGCACGACGTCGTGTTCTACACCGTGCTGTACATCTCGGCGTTCTTTTTCTTCCTGGTCGTGACGCTGATGCTGGTCTTCATCGTCGTGTACCGCCGCCGCAAGCCGGGCGAAGACCGCGGCGGGCCCACGCACAACACGCCGCTGGAAATCATCTGGACGGGCATTCCGCTGGTGGTGGTGCTGGTGATCTTCGTGCTGGGGTTCCGCGGGTTTCTGGACATCGACACCCCGCCCTCCGACGCGACGGTGATCGACGTCGAGGCCCGCCAATGGGCGTTCTCGTTCACCTATCCCAACGGGGCCGTGAGCGAGCGGCTGATCCTGCAGATCGACCAGCCGGTCGTTCTGCAGCTGCACTCCGTGGACGTCCTGCACTCGTTGTACATCCCCGCTTTCCGGATGCAGCGCAACGCGATTCCGGGACGGACGACGGAGATGTGGTTCCAGCCGACGAAGCTCGGCACGTACCACGTCTTCTGCACGCAGTACTGCGGCGACGGCCACGCGCTGATGACGACGGAGGCCCAGGTGGTCGACGCGGCCGGCTACTCGGCCCAACTCGCCCAGCTGGCGAACATCTTCGTCGATCCGGGCACCAGGCAGCCGCTGCCGTATGCCCAGGTGGGGGAGCGCCTGTACAAGAGCAGCGGTTGCGCCCAATGCCACTCGGCCGACGGCTCGGTGGGCCAGGGGCCGACCTGGCAGGGCCTGTTCAAGCGCGACCAGAAGTTCGCCGTGGCGCCGGCAGGGTACACGCTGACCGCGGCGGACGACGACGCGCGGTGGGAGGAGTACCTGCGGGAATCGATCGTGGACCCCGGCGCGAAAGTCGTGCAAGGCTACCAGAACGTCATGCCGGCCTACGCCAGCCAGTTCGGCGGCTCGGCGTACAAGGAGAAGAAGCTGGCAGCGATCGTCGAGTACATCAAGAGTCTGGACAACCACGGGCCGGACGGCCAGCCCAAGTATTACCGGCCGCAGGAGTCGCCGCAGACGCCGTCCGCCGCCGCGCCGGCGACCGCGGAGGACAACAGCGCACCGCCGTCTACACAAGGGAAGACTGAACCATGACCGCGATTCCTACAGAGCCGCGTTTCCTGGGCGGACTCGCGCCGCGGGAGGACAACTACCTGACGCACCAGGCGGGGATCGGCTCCTGGGTGTTCACGCTCGACCACAAGCGGATCGGCGTGATGTACCTGGTGGCCATCCTCGTGGCGTTCCTGCTGGGGGGCATCTTCGCCCTGCTGATCCGGGTCCAGTTGCTGCGGCCCGAGGGCCTGTTGTTCCACGGCAGCGACCTGTCGGTCTACAAGACCTACAACCAGCTGTTCACGCTGCACGGGGCGGTGATGATCTTCCTGGTGCTGATTCCGGGGGTTCCGGGGGCTTTGGGCAACTTCGTGTTGCCGTTGATGCTGGGCGCCAAGGACGTCGCCTTTCCGCGGTTGAATCTGTGGAGTTTCTACCTGTACGTTCTCGGCGCGTTGCTCGCGCTGGCGTCGATCCTGATCGGGGCCGTGGACACGGGTTGGACTTTCTATACGCCCTACGCCGCGCAGACCAATACGGCGGTCATTCCGCTGGTGTTTGGCGCGTTCATTCTGGGCTTCAGCTCGATTTTTACGGGGATGAACTTCATTGTCACGATTCACAAAATGCGGCCGGCCGGCATGACCTGGTTCCGGATGCCGCTGCTGCTGTGGTCGCTGTATGCGACCGCGATCATCCAGATCATGGCCACGCCCGTGCTGGGGATCACGCTGTTGCTGCTGATCCTGGAACGGCTGTTCCAGCTGGGCATTTTCGATCCGTACTTTGGCGGCGACCCGCTGCTGTTTCAGCATTTCTTCTGGTTCTACTCGCACCCCGCCGTGTACATCATGATCCTGCCGGCAATGGGGGTGATGAGCGAAGTGATTGCGACGTTCAGCCGCCGGGAGATCTTCGGGTACCGGTTTGTGGCGCTGAGCAGCATTGCCATCGCGGTGATCGGGTTCTTTGTGTGGGGGCACCACATGTTTCCCAACGGCCAGTCCGGTCCGTTGAACACGATCTTCAGCGGGCTGACGATGCTGGTTGCGCTGCCGTCGGCGGTCAAGGTGTGGAACTGGCTGGCCACGATGTACAAGGGCTCGATCAGCCTGCAGACGCCGATGTGCTACTCGTTGGCCTTCTTTTTCCTGTTTGCCATCGGCGGCCTGACGGGTCTGTTCCTGGCCTCGCTGTCCACCAATTTTCACTTGCACGACACGTACTTTGTGGTGGCCCATTTTCACTATGTGATGATCGGCGGCACGATGTTCATGTTCATCGCCGGCCTGCATTACTGGTGGCCGAAGATGACGGGGCGGATGTTCAACGACGCCTTGGGACGACTGGCGTGCCTGCTGTTGTTCGTCGGCTTCAACGTGACGTTCTTCCCGCAGTTTCTGATGGGCACCCACGGCATGCCGCGGCGGTACGCGGTGTACAAGCCGGAGTTTCAGCCCTATCACGTGTTGTCGACCATCGGCGGGTTCCTGCAGTTCGCGGCCTTGGTCCTGATCGCGGGCTATCTGGTCCACTCGCTGTACCGGGGCCGGCGGGCGGCGGCCAATCCGTGGGGCGGTTCGACCCTGGAATGGACCTGCAGTTCGCCGCCGCCGCACGACAATTTCCCGACGCCCCCGGTGGTGCGAGCGCCGTACGATCACAAGCATCTGCTGTGGAACGAAACGCTGGGGGGATATGAGTGGCAGCCCGTGGAGAACGAAACCCGATGACGGACGCGACCAACGTCGCCGGCCACCACGACGAGGGCTGGCATCTGGCGCATCATTTCGAGACGCCGGCGCAGCAGTTCGAGTCGGGGAAGCTGGGCATCTGGCTGTTCCTGACGACGGAAATCCTGCTGTTCTCCGGGCTGTTCTGCGCGTACGCCGTGTATCGCGCGAATCATCCGGAGATCTTTGCCTATGCCCACCTGTATCTGTCCAAAAGCCTGGGGGCGTTGAACACCGTCGTGCTGATCTTCAGCAGCTTTACGATGGCCGCGGCGGTCCGGGCGGCGCAGCTCGGCCAGACGCGCTGGCAGGTGCGGCTGCTGGCGCTCACCCTGGTGTGTGGTTTCGCGTTCCTGGGAGTGAAGTCCGTCGAATACCAGGCGAAGTGGAAAGAAGGGTTGCTGGCTGGCCGGGCGTACCAGCCAGCGGCGCCGCCGCACGGGGCGGTGGTTCCCGAGCCGCCGCAGCGGGCGGAATCGGCCACAGGCGCCGCGGGCGGGCAGCCTGAGTCCGCGGGCGGAATGAAGCTGGACAAATCCACGATTGCCCCGGCGGCCGTGGGGCGGCCCGGCCTGTCCGAGAAGTGGCTGCAAGGCAAGGCCGCGCACCCGGACGGGCACTGGGTCGGTCCGGAGCCGAACAACGTGCAGTTGTTCTTCGGCATCTACTTTGCGATGACCGGCCTGCACGGCGTCCACGTGCTCGCCGGGATGGCGGCCATCGCCTGGGTCCTGGTGCGGGCCCGCCGCGGCGAGTTCGGGCCGAAGTATTTCAGCCCGGTCGACTTCACCGGCCTGTATTGGCACCTGGTCGACCTGGTTTGGATTTTCCTGTTTCCGCTCTTGTACCTGATCCACTAGAAGGCGACGAACCGATGGCTGAGACCAGCGCGGCGACGACCGACCACCCTGATGCGCACACGGGCTTGGGGCACGTCGTGCCGCTCTGGGTGCTGGCCGCGGTGTTTGTCGCGCTGCTGGTCCTGACCGTGCTCACCGTGGCGGTGACGCTGGTCGACCTGGGCAACCTGAACCTGTACGTGGCCTTGGCGATTGCCGGCCTCAAAGCGGGCCTGGTGGTGCTATACTTCATGCACCTCCGCTACGACCGCCCGTTCCATCTGGTCGTGTTCCTCGGTTGCCTGGGGTTCGTCGTGTTGTTTATCGCCCTGGTGTTGACCGATACGCGGGCTTATGCCCCCACCCTGCTTCCGGACCAGGCGCCGCAGATGAAGGACGTCCACACTCCGTTTGGGACCCCCCGGCCATGAGCCCAGAGTCACATCTTCAAGGTGCGGAGCCGGCCGCGGACCGCCCGGCCGTTTCCGGCGACGCGGGCACGCTGGCGATGGGCCTGTTTCTCGCCTCGTTGGGGATGTTGTTTGCGGCGAGTCTGGTGGCCTATGCGGTGATCCGCAGCCGGCATCAGCCTTGGCCGCCGCCGGGCTTTCCCGCGTTGCCCGGCAGCCTGTGGCTGAGCACCCTGGTCATCCTGTCAGCCAGCTTCACGGTGCAGCGGGCCTGGTTGGCGGCGCGGCGCGGGTCGGACGCCGTGCTGCGCCGAAACCTCTTGGAAACGCTTTTGCTGGGCCTGTTGTTTCTCGGTCTGCAGGCTTGGGCCTGGTGGGGGATCTGGAGCCAAATGACCGGCTCCCAGCAGGCGGGACCCTACATCAAGCTGTTCTACACGCTGACCGGGTTGCACGCCGCTCACGTGCTCGGCGGTTTGGGACCCTTGGCCTTCGTCTTCCGCCGCGCGCGGGCCGGGGTCTACCGACCCGGCGAACATGCCGGCGTGCGCTACTGTGCGCTGTACTGGCATTTCCTCGGCGCCGTCTGGTGCGTGCTGTTCGTCGCCGTCTATCTCGTTTGACCAGGATGTCGCTCAAGGCCTTTCCGCTCCGGCGTCGCGGTTGCTCACATCCAAGCATGCCGGCGCTGGACCGCCCGCTGGAGAAGAAGCTGCCTTGGATGCCGGGGGCGGAGGCAGTGGAACCAATTCGTTTCAGGCGGCCTCTTCCAGCGCGCGCAGAGTCCTCAGCGTATCGCAGGCCCGCTTGATCCGGGCGATCTCGCCGGCGCACTTCTCTGCGGCGTCCCCCTGGTCGCCCGTCAAACGGCGGCGGCTGGCGGCCAGCAGTCGAGAAACCTCCGCGGCACTCAGGTCCTGCAAGCGAATGATCTGCGTCATGAGAGTCCTTTCCCAGATGGAACTGACGGCCGGTTCCGATCAGGACGACCGGCGCCTATCCCATTTTCGGAGGTTCAAATCCAGTCGCTGCAGCGGCCGGCGCAAAGGGCGACTTGAACCGCCTCGGCAATCGCCTCCGGGAGTGAGCATTATGCCGATCGTGCGGGAGAAGGTTCGAAACCGAGCGGGCGCCCGGTTGCTCGCAATCGCCGGGCGCTCTCGACCCGCGTCGTTCACGCAGCCGTCAGGGTTTGACTCGGTCACCCAGCAGTCCCCGCAGGTCGGGCAAGTCGTAGGCGGCCAGCGCTTCGTGGACCGCGTCGGCCAGATGCTCGCCGCACGGCTTGCCGGCGATGTCGTGCCACGCGTCGAGACCGTTTTCAAACCGGCACTCGGCGAACAGGTCGGGTTCCAGCGCGGCCGCGTGCAGGGCGGCGACCACGGCGCGGCCGCGCGCGATCAGCGCGACCTGGCCCCGCGGCGGCCGCAGTTCGTCGCCGGCCCAGCGCGCGGCGGCAAGAACTTCCTCGGCGCGGAGTCCGACCAGCGAGCGGCCCATCAGGTAGGCCAGGTAGGCTTCCTTCCATTCGGCCGACAATGTGCTGGAGGGTCTGCCGGCGGCCGTCTCGCCCAGGCCGCTCAAGTCCACGGCCAGCACCACGGCGCCTTGCCGGACCCGTTGTTGGGCCGCGCTCGGAGCGTCCGCAGTTGCCGCCGCCTGCGCCGCCTTGCCGTCGCCGTCGAACACGATCGCCACCGCGCCCGTGGGCTTTTCGGGAACGAACCGCAGACAGGCCAGGGGCAACTGTCCCTCGGCCTCGAGCGCGATCCGTTCGATGCGATAGCCGTCCTGCGGCGTGACCGCCAGCGGCCGCGCCGTTCGCGGGGGCAGCGCGGCCAGCGGCCGCGCGGTGATTCGTCGGCGGATTTCTTCGCGAATGCCCGTCGGCGGACCGTCCTTCCACGCCTGACGGCGCTGCTCCGCCAGACGCTCGGCGCATTCCGCGTTCAGCTGGTACACCGACCGCTCGCCGGGCTCCAACAGCACCTGGCCGCGCGGCGTGCATTGCAGGTCCGTTTCCTTCCAGTACTTCAGTTCAGTCTCCGGCACGCTCTGGTCGATGCCCGCCAGCCAGCGCCGCATCCACTGGACCATGGTCCGCCGGCCGAGTGCGAAGATGCCGTGTTTGCCCGGTCCCTCGACCACGTCTACGCATTCGGGCGCGCCGAGCCATCCGTAGAAACGTTTCGCCTGCCGCACCGTGTCCCAAGTGCCCGTGATGTCGAAGAAATCCTCGGTCGTGGAGCAGACCAGGGTCGGTTTCGGAGCCCGCATCAGCAGATAGTCGGTCTGCTCCATCCCGAAGGCCAGTTGCCCGAAGATGTTCTGCTCGGCGTCTTGCGGGCCGATCGTCTGGATCAGCCGCTCAAAGGTCGTGACGTAGCAAGCCGGCGCGGCGCAAGCGATGCGGTCGTCCAGCGCCATCAGGTAGCAGGTCATCGTGCCGCCGCCCGAGCAGCCGGTGCAGCCCAGTTTGTCGGCGGCGATATCCTTGCGGCTGGCGAGATAGTCCAGGCACCGCATCCCGTCCCAGGTGCGGTAGTGGGCCGTATTGCGGCCGACCAGGATGGACCCGACGCCCATCAGGAAATGCTCGGTCGTTGTTCCGGCCTGCACGGGCCGGCCGCCGGCGTCGATCTGTTGCGACCGTTCGCCCTGGCCGATGGGGTCGTAGCACATGGCCGCGATGCCGTGCTGGACCAGCGCGATGCACATCGCCTGGTTGTAGTCGGAGGCCTTGGCGGTGCGGCTGTGCCCACAGGCCACCAGCACCGCGGGAAACGGCCCCTGGCTGGCGGGCAGGTACAGCGAGGCCGTCACGTGGTGCTGCGGACGGCTCTGCAGAAGGACTTTTTCCAAGCGATAGCCGTCGCCGTCCAGGCGGCCCACTACTCGCGGCTCCAGCTCGCAGCGTGCGGGAAACTTGCCGATCGCGGCTTCAAAACGCTGCCGCCGCTCGGCCTGCCAGGCCCGGCATTGCTCCGGGGTCTGCAGCTGGTCGAAGGCCTGCCGGCGCTGCGCCAGCAGCTGCAGCGCCTCGCGCTGCAGTTGCTCGTACAGCAACCGCGACGGCGGCGCCTCGCCGGTCTTGGGAAGCACGTTCCAGTCTTCCGCGGCCAGCGCCGTCCAGGCACTCGCGACGAGCGCGGCCACGATCAGCATCAACGGGTGGATCCTCATGGGTTTTGCCTCCTGGCACCAAACGGTCTTCGTTGCGTGAAGGTCAAGTCTCGAGAATGACGCTCCGCCGCCGCGGGGTCCGCCATTCATGCTATCCCTCGCCACCGCGAAATGCTAGTTGACGAACCGTCGGGTCGAATCCGCGGCGCGCGGTGGGGCGAGCGACGGGTGCGAAGCAACGGGGCTGAACGCGTCAGCCCCTAACGCGCCAGCTGCGCACCGAAGCTGATCCCCTGCGCCCAGAAGCCGGTGTCGCGCAGCAGGGGAGCGGGATGCTCGGCCGGCTGCGTCAGATCGATCGCCGTATCGATCTGGTCGCCGGTCCGCAGCACTCGATTGAAGCACACCAGGGTGTACCCCAGAGTCAGGCTGAACTGCTCGGTGACGTTGTACTGCAGGTTCACGCCCGCTTCGGGCAGCACGGCGAACTCGTTGCGGCTGCGGTAGCCGATGTTGGTCGGCTGGCTGAGGAGTCCGCCGGCGCTTTCGTCGGTCTGGCTGTTGGGACCGGGCGTGACGATGGTAGTCGAGCCGTCGATCTTCACTTCCTGGTGTACGTTGCCCAGCGCCAGCTTGGCCACCAGATTCAGCGCCCACGGCCCTCGGTAGAATTCCGCGTTCAACCCCAGCTCGCCGCCGTGGAAGTCGTTGTCCGTGGTAAAGGAGTCCCACGAATCCTGCATCGTCCCGGCGTCCCAGTCGCCGATCCGGGCCGTCGCCTTCAGGCGCTCGGTGATCGTCAGGTCTTCACGAAAGCTGAAATAGCGATAGCCTCCCAGCAGATCGACGCGGCCACGGCTGCCGCTGCGCCAAAGCCTTCGCAACAACAGGCCGCCCGAATCCAGTTCGCTGGAACTGGTCACGGCAACGGCCCCGCTCAGGATTTCAGGAAAGGCGACCTTCGCGGCGGCCGGCTGGCCGAGCGCCGCGTCGTGGAAGGGCCGAGCCAGAATCGGAACTCCCTCCGACTCCGCGGCAAAGCGGCCTGGGCCGTGGTCATCCCCCGCCAGAAACCAATCGACCTGCAAACCCCAGGTGCGGCGGTCGTCGAGCCAATAGCCCAGCGTCAGCCAGCCTCCGCCGCGATCTTCGTTGGCGATCGTCTGACTGCCGAACAGCACGTCGAAGCCCGGCGTTCCCGGCACGCCGGCCGCATCCCAGGCGGTCCCCGAAACGCTCGAGCTGACCAACGCCGGCAGCGAATTGCCTTTGGTCCACCAGAGCAAATACTGGCCGCGCAGCCACAACCGCGCGGAATCGCCGCACGGCCCCGTCTCCGGCCAGGCGAGGTCGCCGAAGCCGGGTTCGGCCGCTCCGCAACACGGTCCCGTTGCCGCGTCGAACGCCAGCGGCTCGGCGGCCGGCGGCTCGGCGGTCGGCGGCGTAGCGGGGCCTGGCTCCACGCGTTCCGGCTGCGGCGGCTCGCTGGAAGGCGGCGGGCCCTGCGCGGCGAGCGGATCGCCCGGTTTCAAGACCGTGGCCAGAACGACCGCCGCGATGACCCGATGACGAACGAGTGAAATCATGGACTGATCCCGCTGCGGTGAACCCTGCCCGGCCGCCCCGTGCAACCATTGCCGGCGTGCTCGAAGGGCAGCCGGCGGCGCTCCGATATCGTAAGTATCGGATTTTCCGGATTTGCGGATGAGGCGGAGTTTGCGTTCGGCGGACCGTTTGGCCGGTTGTATCTCCAGGGGGCGGCCAATTAGAATCCTGTTTCCGGGCAGGCGTAGAACTTCTTGAAGTTGGAGGACGGCCATGAGGACGATCGCGCGCGTCGTTGCGTTTGGGGTTGGAGTCCTGTGCCTGACTGCCGCGGGGGCGTCAGCCAGCGAAGAGTCGCTGGCGGGCCGCGTCGAGCCGCTGCTCGTGCGCGCGGAGCCGCAGGCGATCGAGCCGGGTGCGCCGCTCAGCGCTCGGGCGCTGGTCACGCATCCCCCGTCGATCCGCGGGCTGTTGAGTTGGACGGTGGAAAGCCGCCGCCATCGCGGGGGCCTGTACAGTCTGTCGCTCAGCCCCAACGGCAAACTGGTGGCCACGGGCGGACTGGACGGCATGATCCGCGTGTGGCACCTGGCGGACGGCCAACTGCTCCGCTTGCTGGTCGGGCATGACAGCTACTCCGGCAGTGTGGCCTGGTCGCCCTGTGGGACCGTCATCGCCTCGACCGGCACTTGGGACGGCACCGTGCGTCTGTGGGACCCCAAGGCAGGCCGTCAGTTGCGGGTCTTCAAAGGCCTCAAGGGTCCGACGGGGCACGCGGCCTGGTCTCCGGACGGCCGCCGACTGGTCGCCTCCTCCGGCTTCAGCGGCGAATTGTGGATGTGGGACGGCTCGGCCGACACCACCGAAACCGTCATGGAACTGGGCCACCCAATCACCGGACTCCACTGGTCCCCCAACGGCCTGACGCTGGCCGTCCAGTCCCAGCAATCCCCCGTGACGCTGCTGGATATGGAAACGATGGAGTCCAGAAAGGAGAATGTGCGGAGTGTCGGCGACGCCTCGACGACCAGCTTCGCCTGGTCCCCGGACGGCGGGCAAATCGCCGCCGGCAGCAGCGCCCAGTGCACCATTTTTGACTTCGCGAGCGGAGACTCGGTCAAGAAACTCGACGGCGCGTGCGTCTCCGCGGCCTGGTCTCCCGACGCCACGCAACTGGCCATAGCCAACTCCCGCTACGCGGTGCAAATCTGGGATCTGGAGACCGGCAAGGTCGCGGCCCCGGTGCCGGCTTTGGCCAGTCACTTGACCTGGGACCGGGTCAGCCAGCGACTGTTCTGCCTGTACTCGACGCAGTTCAACGTCTTCGATCCGGCGGAGAAGAAAATCGTGCTCACGAGCCCCGCCGCGCTGATCACGCCGGCGTCTTGGTCCGTCGGCCGTCCCATCCTCACGGGCTTGATGACGGACAAGCTATCCCTCTGGGACGCGACCACCGCCAAGCACCTCCGCGATCTGTCGGGCCACACCGGAGCCGTCTCCGCGGTGTCGTGGTCGAGGGACGGCAAAACGCTTGCTTCGGCCGGCTACGACAGCAGCGTGCGTCTCTGGAACGCCGACAAAGGCGAAACGGTGCATACGCTCAAAGGCCACACGGCGGCCGTGACCGACGTGGCCTGGTCGCCCAACGGCAAGTTCCTGGCCTCCGGCGGCAGTGACAAGACCGTGCGGCTGTGGGATCCCGACGACGAGACATGTCAGGTCCTCGAAGGGCACACCGCCGCGGTCCGCGCGCTGGCCTGGTCGCCGGCGAGCAACCAGCTGCTGTCCGGGAGCTCGGACCAGACGTTCATCGTGTGGGATGCGAAGTCCGCCAAGGCCCAACGCACGGTCCAGGTTTCCCGGCCCGTGCTCGCACTGGCCTGCGCCACCATTGGCAACACCATGACTCTGGCGTGCGGCACGACCGAGGACCAGATCCAGGTGTTCAACGCGAACACCGGCGAACAGATGACCATCTTGCGTTCCGGCGGCAGTCCGCCGTCGGTGACCGCGCTGGCCTGGCTGCCGACGGGCCCCCACCTGCTGGCGGGCCGCGGATGTCACAAAGCTCAGCTCTGGGACGCCGGCGCGGGCAAAATCGTCCGCAGCCTGGAGGCGATGGCGCCCGTGTCTTACCTGACGGTCGCCGGGAATGGCAACACGCTGGTCGCGGGGAACAGCGACGGCACCGTGCGGTTTTGGGACAGCGAAAGCGGCGAACTTCGCGGCGTGCTCCTGAACTGTGGCGATCACCTTGTCCAACTGAGCTACGACGGCCAGTATCGCGTCGATCCCGACAAGCAGCCGGACCTGGTTTTCGTGGCCTTGACGCCGGACGGCCAGGTCATGCTCACGCCGGACGAGTTCGCCACGAAGTTCCGCGCGCGCAACAATCCGACGCGCGTCAAGCTGGTCCCCGGCCGATAGGCAAGGAACGGCCCGCGAGCCGTGTCTCCGTCACCGCGCGTCTCCGGCCACGCGGAAGATCTCCAGTCGGACTTCGCCGACCAGGCCGCCCGGCAGGCCTTCGCGTCCGGGGCGCGCTGGGGGCGGTTCGCCGTCGCGGACGCGCGGCAGTTCGACTTCGACCGTCAACTCGTTGCGCCGCCCCAGACGTCTCGTCACGTCGCACCGCCAGGCCTGTCCGCCCACGGGAATGTCCCCCAGCGGTTCGTCGTTCAGACGCACGCTGCCCAGCGCGTCGACGCGGTCGATGACCAGGTCCACCCGGTCGCCGGGCTCCAAGCCGGTCGGGCAGCCGAAGCGGCGGCGGTACGCGACGCGGCCGCGGAAATCCGGGCCGAGCGTCGAACCCCAGTCGGCGGGCAGCGTGATCCGGCCCGCCACGGCAGACGGGCTCGCCCACGCGCGATACTCCCAAGGACCTCGCAAGCGGATGACGTGATCCCTCGGCATACCTCTCCCCGTGCATTTCCCGCTGGCCGTCCCCCACACGCCGCGGCTGAATTCGGGTAGACTGAGCGGCGGATGGGAACACAGCATGTCCGGTTCATCCGTGTTCGAACGGAAGTTAATTCTCGCCTGGCCGCCGCCAGTCTGGCAAGACGTGACGGTCCTGGTTGCCGTTTCCGGGGGACCGGACAGCGTCGCCCTGCTGCGCGGCCTGGCGCAGGCAGGCGGGCAGGGCGTCGGCCAGTTGACCGCAGCCCACTTCAACCACGGCGTGCGCGGGGCCCAGGCTGCGGCGGATGAAGCGTTCGTCGTCGAGTTGTGCCGGCGGTTGCGGATCGCCTGCCAGGTGGGCCGGGCCGGGGAGCCGGGCAAGGGAGCCGGGTTGCGTGGCGAGGCGGATCTGCGGGCGGCCCGCTACCAGTTCCTGTCCGAGACGGCCCGGCAAGTCGGGGCTCGATATGTGGCCAGCGGCCATACGGCGGACGATCAAGCGGAAACCGTGTTGCACCGGATCGTGCGCGGGACGGGAATCGCCGGCCTGGCCGGGATCCGGCAGCACCGCCAGCTGATCCCCGGCGTGTCGCTCGTCCGGCCCCTGTTGACCGTCTCGCGGCGCGAGGTGCTGGACTATCTGGCGGCGATCGGACAGCCCTATCGGGAAGACCAATCCAACGCCGACCCGCGGTTCACGCGGAATCGGATCCGGCACGAATTGTTGCCGCACCTGGCAGCCAGTTACAACCCCGGCGTGGTCGGCGCGGTGACGCGGCTGGCGGCGCTGGCGGGCGAGGCCCAGGAGCTGGTGGCCGGTCTGGCAGAGGATCTGGCCGACAAGTGCGTTACGGCGGAGGCGCCCGGCGACGTGGCGGTGGATTGTGCCGTGCTGGCCGCTGCGCCCCGTTTCCTCGTTCGCGAAGTCCTGTTGGCCGTCTGGCGGAGACAAGGTTGGACGCGGCAGGCCATGAGTTTTGAACGCTGGGAGGAATTGGCCGGACTGGTGCTGGCGCCTCCGGCCGGGTCCTTCGTTTCCAAGCAGGTCTTTCCCGGCTCGATTGCCGCGTCCAGGGAGGGACGAGTGCTGCGGCTGCTAGCGGTGCCTGCACCGCCGCCGAAAAGTTTCTCTTGACCTGTCTGGTCTGCAGGCCCTACGATCCGGCGCTGCGTTGCGCGCACGGTGCGCGCCGGGGGCTCCCTGTCGTTCGGGAGCAGGCGGGCATCTTGGTCGAACGAACTGCGGACGCCGCAGTTGGAGAGGACACGCACGGGTGTACGGGAAGGTTTGGTTTGGCATTCTGCTGGGCGCTTTGGCCATCCGCGTCGCGGCAGGCTGTTGGTGGGAACACCGGCTGCCCGAGGGGGCGAAGTTTGCCTTTCCAGACAGCGAAACGTACTGGGAATTGGCGCGATCGGTGGCCCGCGGCAAAGCGGTGGAAATGAACCCGGACCGCCGCGTGTTCCGCACGCCGGGATACCCCTTGGTGCTGGCCGGCGTGTTCTGCCTGGCGGACGAACCGCCGGTGCTGTGGGCGCGGTGGTTGGGCGCGCTGTTGGGCACGCTGGCCGTGGGAGGCGTTGCGGCCCTGGCCGGATTGCTGTTCGACCGGCAGACGGCGCTGATGGCGGGCGCCGTGGCGGCCGTCTATCCGGAGGCGATTTCGATGAGCACGTTTGTGTTGTCGGAGGCGCCGTTTTGTCCCCTGATGACGCTCCAGTTGTGTCTGTGGACGCTGGCTTGGCGGAGTTCGTCGCGGGGGCGGCAGGCGGGGTGGAGCCTGGCGGGCGGAGCGGTGGCCGGCTTGGCGACGTTGACGCGCCCCAGTTGGCTGTTGTTCACTCCCTGTGCGGCGGCCCTGGCTGTGTTGGCTGCGGGCGACCGGCGGAAACAGGCCCGGCTCGGCCTGTGGCTGCTCGTCGGCCTGGCCGCGGCGATGGCGCCGTGGTGGGTTCGGAACTGGCGAGTCGCCGGGTGCTGGGTGCCGACCACGTTGCAGGTCGGCGAGAGCTTGTACGACGGACTCCATCCCCAAGCGACGGGCGCCAGCGACATGCGGTTTGTGGACGGTTTTCGCCAACAGCTTCGCGAGGAAGACGCGCAACGTCTCGCGACGGCGGAGCGGGACGGTTGTTTCGAGGCGCGGCTGGACCGGCGGATGCGCGACGCCGCCATCGCCTGGGCGGTGCGGCATCCCGGCCGCGTGGCCGAATTGGCCGTCATCAAGTTTGCCCGCATTTGGAACGTGTGGCCGAACGAGCCTGCGTTGCGGAACTGGCCGCTGCGGATTGTGTTGGCGGCGTCCTATCTGCCGGTGCTGGCCCTGGGACTGTGCGGCGTCTGGCAAACCGCCCGTCGCGGTTGGCCCTATGTCCTGTGCCTGGCGCCCGCCGTGTACTTCACCGCCTTGCACGTCGTGTTCGTCGGCTCGATCCGCTATCGCCAGCCTGCGCTGCTGGTCCTGATTGTGCCGGCAGCCGGATGTCTGGTTCGTTGGTGGCGCAGCCGCGGCGCGTCCAAGGAGGTCGCGCCGGCCGCTTGAAGCGTCGATGGCTGGTGAGTGGTGATTCGTGATCAGTCACGGGTCACGGGTCACCGATTACCGATTAACGATCACCGATTGCCGATCACCCACGGGCGGAGCCCGTCGCATCACAATGCACGAACGGAAGCGTGGACCTCTGGCTCGATTCAACGCCGGTGTGCGCGGCGTCTTGTTGACGTGCGCCGTGGTCGTGGGCGGGCTGTTGGTCGCCTGGCTGGCCGTCCGGTCGCAGGTCAACGACGAGATTCGTCGCGAGGTGGAGCGGCGGTTTGCGGCGCAGTACCGCGAATTCCGCGTTTCGGTTCGGCATGCGCGGATGTTTGAAGGGCGCGGGGTAGAGATTCACGGGCTGTCCGTGGCCCGCCGCGTGGACAACCGGCCTCTGGTCTACGTCGACGAGATTTTTGCGGAATGTCCGATTGACGCGGAAGCGCTGTTGACCGGCAAGAGACCTGCCACGGAGCGCGTTTTGGTTTCCGGGCTCAAAGTCTGGGTCCAGCGGCAGGAGGACGGCTCGTGGGACATCCAGCGGTTGTGGCCGTTGCCCAAGCTGGGGGCGTCGAGCCCGCCGGTGACCGTCCGCGACGGGAGCGTCGAGGTGACCGATCCGCGGGGCGGCGTCCGCCGCACGCTGAACCTGCGCAGCGTGTGTCTGGAGATTGCATCGGGGCAGCGGGCAGCCAGCCCCGCGCACGACGGGGCGTCCGGCGGCCCGCCGCCGATGCGCGTCAGCGGCCGATTCGCCGGCGAGCATTTTGAATCCGTCGAGTTCCAGGCGCAGATCGACCGTGCTCCAGCCGCTTGGAGCGTGAGCGGCACCGTGCGGGGGCTGCAGTGGTCGCGTCCCCTGCACGCCTCGTTGCCGCTGGACTGGCAGCGGCCGCTGGCGTCCGCCTGTGCGGTCAGCGGCCGTTTGGACCTGGGCTTCACGGCCGACAGCGGCGCCGCGTCCGCCGGCCCGATGCGGTTTCTCGTCAAAGGCTCCCTGGCCGACGGCCAGATCCAGGACGGCCGGCTGCCGTACCGTTTGTACGACGCCCGCGCTCAACTGGAGGCGGACAATCATCACCTGCGGCTGGACCAGGGGTTTGCGCGCAACGGCGCCATGACGGTCACCCTGCAGATGGAACGTCGCGGCTGGCAAGACGACAGCCCGCTGACGCTGACGTCCGAAGCGCGGCGGCTCGAATTGGACCGCCGTTTCCTGGAGGTCTTGCCCAAGGATCTGCAGGCTCAGTGGCGGAAGTACTTTCCTGCCGGGAGCATCGACGCCCGCCTGCGGCTCGACTTTGACGGCCGCCGGTGGGCGCCCGAACTGGCGGTCGCCTGTCACGACGTCTCGTTCGCCTACCATCGCTTTCCCTACCGGCTGGAACGCGGCCGCGGCACGGTGCAGTTGCAGGACAATCGCTTGCAGATCGACTTGACCGCCGCCGCCGGCGGCCAGGACGTGACGATTCGCGGCGACGTCCACAACCCTGGCGAGCAGTTCACCGGTTGGATCGAATTCGGCTGTCAGCAACCGATCCCGCTGGACGAGAAGCTGCTGGCGGCGCTGGTCGATCCCCAGGCTCGCGACGTGGTCCGCTCGTTGCGGCCGTCCGGCATGTTGGCGGTCCAGGGGCGGCTGGAGCGGACCGATCCCGCCGATCCGGGACTGCACCGGCGGGTGCAGATCGAGCTGTTCAATTGCAGCATGAACTACGACCGCTTTCCTTATCCGCTGGGGATGATTCGCGGCCGCCTGCTGTGGGACGACCGGGGCTGGACGTTCCAGGAACTGAGCGGCCGCAACGACACCGCGTACGTGGAGGCCACGGGGTTCTGGCGGCGCGTGCCGGGCGCCGGCAGCGAACTGGCGCTGAACCTGGTCGGCGCGGACGTCCCGCTGGAAGACGAGTTGCGCGACGCGCTCCAGCCGGGCGCCCAGCTGGTGTGGAATCAACTGCGGCCGCGGGGCACCGTGGATCACGTGCAAGTCGATATCCGTTACGCCTCGGCGCCCCATCGCCTGGACGTCGAGGTCAGCGGCCAGAAATGGAAACGGCGGACCGATCACGACGAGGGCCACAGCGTCACGATCCTGCCCACGTGGTTTCCGTATCGGTTGAACGAAGTCGCCGGCACGGTGCAGTACAGCAACGGTCGGTTCCAGCTGCGGAACCTCTCCGCCACGCATGAGGAGACGCAGGTCAGCATCAACGGCGCGTGCGGCGTCGCCCCGGACGGTTCCTGGACCGTCCAGCTGCCCAACGTGATCGCCGATCGCATCTATCTCAACCGCGATTTGCTCGCAGCCCTGCCCAAGGAATTGGGCAAAGCCGTCGAACGGCTGAACCTCCGCGGCGACCTCTGCCTGCAGGGCTCCTTGGCCTTTTCGGGCATCGGCGGCGAGCCCCCTTCGACGGCTTGGGACGTCACGGTGGACGTCGAGGACGGCAGCCTGCAATGCGGCTTTGCCGTCGACCACCTGCACGGCGACGTCCACCTGGTGGGCAGCAGCAGCAACGGGACCTTCTCCAGCCGCGGCGAGTTGCACGTCGATTCCGCGATGTACCGCGACATCCAGTTGACCAACCTGCACGGCCCGCTGTACGTCGACGCGGCCGGCATTCTTTTTGGATTCGAAGCGGACGCCGATGCGCAGGGCCGGCCGCCGAGGCCGCTCCTGGCCAGCGCGGTCGGCGGGCAATTGTCGGCCGACATCCGCGTGGGCTTCGAGCCGGAGATCCCGTTCCGCGTCGAGGTCCGGTTGGATCGCGGAGACTTGGCCGAGTTTTCCCGGGAAATGGCCCTCAAAGGCCAGACCATCCGCGGTCAGGCCAATGCGCTGATTACCTTGAGCGGCAACCGGTTCGGCCGGTCGTCGTGGCGCGGCACCGGGGCCGTCCGGCTGTTCGACGCCGACATCTACGAGATCCCCGTGATGCTGGCCCTGCTGAAGCTGCTTAGCATCCGCCAGCCGGACACCACGGCGTTCACCAACAGCGAAATCGACTTTCGCGTGCAGGGCGAGCACGTCTATCTGGACCGGATCAACTTCTACGGCGACGCCATCAGCCTGAAGGGCAGCGGCGAAATGGACTTGGACCGCCGCATCGACCTCAAGTTCTACTCGCTGGTCGGCCGGGGCGAAGTCGATCTGCCGGTCGTCCGCGCGGTGGTGCGTCAGGCGAGCAAACAGTTGCTGCTGATTCACGTCACCGGCACGCTGGACGACCCGCAATTGACCCGCGACCCGCTGCCGCTGCTGAAAGGCACCCTGGAGCAGATCTTCCCGGAGGCCGCCGCCGGCCAAGTGTTCGCCAGCCAGCCGCCGCTCGGAATCGCGGCCCCCGCCCCGGTCCGGCGTTGAGCGGGTTCGCTGGCCCGGCGGCCAGCCGCTGGCAGGGCGATGGGCGCCTGGAAAACGAGGCCAGGGACCGTTGCACAACCGGGGGCGGAAGGATTAAAACAGCCTTTGCGGAGTTGTCGGAGTCTGCCATTGTCCACCGGGTGAAGTGAAGGGATCGGGAGACGCGCCCATGCCAGGGAATCGATTACGATGGTTCGCCGTGTTCTGCGGTGTCTGCGCGGTTGCCAGCCTGCCCGCTGCCGAAGCCGAGAATCTGCAACTGCAACTGCGTTACCGTGTGGAGACGAGCGCCGGCAGTGGCCGGCACCACACGCTGGTCCGCGGCGAGACCTGGAAGCCGACGGAGACGGCGATCATCGTGTGCGATGTTTGGGATTCGCACCACTGCTTGAACGCCGTGCGGCGCGTCGAGGAGTTCGCGCCGCGGTTGAACGAAGTGTTGAAACGGGCCCGCCAGCAGTACGTCACGATCATCCACGCCCCCAGTGATTGCATGCAGGCCTACGCCGGGCATCCGGCCCGCATGCGGGCCAGCGAAACGCCGCGGGCTGCCGTTCTGCCCCCGGACATCGGCTCGTGGTGTACGCAGATCCCGGCCGAAAAAGACGCCGTGTATCCGATCGACCAGACGGACGGCGGCGAGGACGACGATCCCGCAGAGCACGCGCAGTGGGAGGCCAAGCTGAAGAGCCTGGGCCGCAATCCGCGGGCGCCGTGGATCAAGCAGTCCGATTTGATCGAGATCGACGCCCAGCGGGATTTCCTCAGCGACCGCGGCGAAGAAGTCTGGAGCATTCTGGAACAGCGCGGGATCAAGAACGTGATCCTGACCGGCGTCCACACCAACATGTGCGTGCTGGGGCGCCCGTTCGGCCTGCGGCAGATGGCCAAAAACGGCAAGCACGTGGTGCTGATGCGGGACCTGACCGACACGATGTACAACCCGCGGCGAGCGCCGTTCGTCAGCCACTTCACCGGCACGGACCTGATCGTCGCTTACATCGAAAAGTACGTCTGCCCGACGATCACCAGCGACCAGATCCTGGGCGACAAGAGCCCGTTCCGGTTTTCCCAAGACCGCCGCCCGCAGGTGGTCGTCGTGATGGCGGAGGATGAATATCAGACGGAACTCACGTTGCCCCAGTTCGCGCTGGAGCAACTGGGCCGCGACTTCCGCGTCAGTTACGTCTTCGGCAGCGACACGGACCGGAACGATATCCCCGGCTTGGAGGTGCTCGACGAAGCCGACGTGGCCGTGATCAGCGTCCGCCGCCGCACGCCGCGCGCCGAGCAGTTGGCGCTGGTCCGCAAGTACGTCCAGGCGGGCAAGCCGGTGGTCGGCATCCGCACTGCCTGCCACGCCTTCTTCATCCGCAACCAGGCTCCGCCGGACGGCTGTGCCGAATGGCCCGAATTCGATCCCCAGGTGTTCGGCGGCAACTATACCGGCCATTACGGCAACAAGCTGAGGCCCACCATCCGGATCGCGGAAGGCGTTGGAGATCATCCCCTGCTGAGCGGCATCGGCAAACAGCGGTTCACCAGCGGCGGGTCGCTGTACAAGGTCTCGCCGCTGCTGTCCGGCGCGACCGTCCTGATGAAAGGCCGCATCGAGGGCCAGCCCGAAGAGCCCGTGGCCTGGACCTTTCCGCGTGCCGACGGCGGCCGATCCTTTTACACCTCGCTGGGGCACGTGGAAGATTTCGAGAATGCCGCATTCGTGCGGCTTTTGCGCAACGCGATTCTCGCGGCCGCGGGCCTCGCGGACGGCAAAGGCGGGCAGGGACCGGCGTTGAAAGCGGCTCCCGGCGCGACGGGCGCGTGATCACGCGCGGTCGGTTCTCCGTTGGCGTTTCCGGTCCAGCCAGACCGGCCGCTGGACACCTGAAAATCCCCGTAGAAATCCCCGTTTTTCCTTGAGAAAAACCCGCCTCGCGGCGCCCAGGGCCGGCGCGGAACAAAGGCGCCGGGCACTTGTTTTCCCCGTTCGTCGCCATAAAATACGTAGTTTTCCGACACGTCGGTTCAGGTACGGGGTCGCGCGCCCGCGCGCGGGAGGATCGAGATGGCGTGGGAGTACAGCGAGAAGACGAAACAGCTCTTTCTGGATGCAGTGCACGGCAAGCCGGGAACGCATTTGGGGGAGATCGAGGATCCGGACGGCTTGGGCGAGCACGGCTCGATCGCCTGTGGCGACGCCATGCGGTTCATGTTTCGGGTGGAACGCGATCCCGTGGACGCGACGCGGGACGTGATTGTCGAGGCCCGCTACTTGACCTTCGGCTGCACCTCGGCCATCGCTGCGTCCGAGGCCCTGTGTACGCTGATCGAACAAGGCCGCTACACGCCCATTGAGGCCCTGCGGATTCGCAACACGGACATCGTCGAGTTTCTCGGCGGTTTGCCTTCGCAAAAGGTCCACTGTTCGGTGATGGGCGCCGAAGCGCTGGAGTCCGCCGTGTTCAACTGGGCTCAAAGGCGGGGCGTGGATCTGGCGCGGCTGGGAATCGACATCCATGCGAGCGAGCAGGAAGACGGCCGGATCGTGTGCAAATGCTTCTCCCTGACCGAACCGTACCTGCGGCGCAAGATCCGGGAATTGAACCTGCGCACCATCCCGGAGATCACTCATGCCGTCAAGGCCGGCGGCGCGTGCATGTCCTGCCACCACGTGCCCGGCGGCCTGCAGGATCTGCTCGACGAAACGTGGAAGAAACCGGCCGGGAGCGTTCCGGCCCTGACGCAGATCCGTCTGCCCGCGCAGGCCGCGGCCGAAGCCGAAGAGCCGGCGATCTCGCCCTACCAGTTCAGCAAAAAGGTCGAACAGACGCTGCACGACTACATCCAGCCCATGCTCCGCCAGGACGGCGGCGACGTGGAACTGATCGACATCAAGGACCGCCTGGTCTACCTCCGGCTGGCCGGTGCCTGCCAAGGCTGCGCCGGCGCCGCCCAGACCCTGTGTATGCTGGTGGAACAGAAGCTGAAGGAATTGGTGGATGAGCGTATCCGGGTGATCGAAGTCTGAACGGAAAGAAGCGGACGATGCGAGTCATTTACGCCGACAATAACGCCACGACTCAGGTCGCGCCGGAAGTCTCCGAGGCGATGACGCCGTTTTTCACCACGGAATACTTCAATCCCAGTTCGATGTACGAACCGGCGCGGCGCACGGCCGCGGCGATCGAGCAGGCCCGCCGGCGGATCGCCGGCTACCTGGGGATTGCTGATCCGAAACAGATCCTGTTCACTTCGTGCGCCACGGAAAGCAACAACACGGCCCTCTTTGGGACGGTCAAGGCTAACCCCCAACGCCGCCACATCATTACCACGGCCGTGGAGCACCCCGCGGTGATCGAGGTGTGCAAGGACCTGGAACGGAGCGGCTGCGAGGTGACCTTTCTGGCCGTCGACCGCCAGGGCAATCTGGACCTGGACCAGTTCGTGCGCGCCCTCCGGCCGGACACCCTCCTGGTCAGTATCATGCACGCGAACAACGAGACCGGCGTGATCTTTCCGGTCCCTCAACTGGCGCGGATCGCCAAGGAGACCGATCCGTCGATCGTCTTCCACACCGACGCGACTCAATCCGTGGGCAAACTGCCGATCGATCTGGCGCAGGAGTATCGGCACGTGGATCTGCTGTCGTTCTCCGGCCACAAGCTGCACGCGCCCAAGGGCATCGGCGTGCTGTTCGTCAGGCGGGGAACTCCCTGCCGGCCCTGGCTCATCGGCGGCCACCAGGAGGAAGGACGGCGGGCAGGGACCGAAAACACGGCTTATATCGTCGGCTTGGCCAAGGCCATGGAACTGGCCGCCGAGCAGCACGAGGAAGAACAGACGCGCATCCGCGGTTTGCGCGACCGGTTGGAAGCCGCGATTGAACGGCAGATTCCCGAGATCCAGATCAACGGCCGCGGAGCGCCTCGGTTGCCCAACACCTTGAACGTGTCTTGCCATTACGTGGAAGGCGAGGCGCTGTTGTATCAGCTGAGCGACTGCGGGATTTGCGCATCCAGCGGTTCCGCCTGCACGTCCGGGTCCTTGGAGCCCTCGCACGTTTTGCGAGCCATGCAAGTCCCCTTCACCGCCGCCCACGGCTCCGTGCGGTTCAGCTTGAGTCGCTACAACACCGAAGCGGACGTGGACCGGATCGGCGAAGTTTTTCCGCAGATCGTCGCCAACTTGCGCCGGCTTTCCCCGTATTGGGACCAGCAGCACAATCGGCCTCGCAACGACGCGGCCGCCAGCTATCCGCCCGTCGCGGGGCCGGCGGCCGACGAGGCGGCTCCCCGGAGCGGTTGATACCAGAGCGACCGCCAGTAAGCCCGGTCCGTCTGGTAGACGTCGATCCGGTCTTTCATCCGGTCAATGTCCGGAGGCAGGACGCCGTAGCGGACCATTTCGCGGACGTAGTGCCGGGTGGGGCGGAAATCGGGCCTGTCGAACCGCTTGAGGGTCGCCAATTCGGTCTTGGCGGTCTCGACGGTCCGCAGGATGAATTGGTAGTCGGGGTCGTGGACGTCGGCAAAGACCCGCGCCGGCCGTTTGGATTGGCCGTCGGCCGGCGTCTCCTGGCACCATCCGTAGCCGCCCGCTTCCTGGGCCAGCGGCGCCAGCAGAATCATCGACTTGGCCGGCGTCGTCAGGTTGTACAGATTCAGGCAGTAGTGCTTGGGCACGTTCAAGTAGTCCTGCTTCTTCTGAATCACGCGTCCCAGGGGCAGGTCTTTGGTATGGCATGTCAGGCAGCGGCGTTGGAGGATCGCATCGATCGACTCGCCGCCGCCGGGGCCGGCCGCGGTCCGCACCGTGCCGAACGTGATCGGATAGTCTTCCGGATCCGGCCGGGTGTGTCCGGGAGAGGGCGGCGTGCCGGGCCGCAGGCCGGCGTACGTGCCCGGATAGGTGGCGCCGGTGTCGATCCACAATTGGACCACCCGCCGCTGGGTGTCCGACAGTTTCGCGTCGTAATGGCTGCCGTCGAGCTTGCCCATCAAGGGGCTGGCCGCGGAACCGAAGCCGCGGGCCGGACGGTTGCCGTCTTCCGCATAGCCCTCGCTGTCGCTGACCTGTTGCCAGGCGAAGAGCGTAAAATAGCTGTGCGAAAACCAATCGTTGTAATCGCCCGTCAGCAGCACTCGTCCCTCGGGCTTGTCGGGGCCATGACATTTCACGCAGTGCTCGTCCCAGATCGGCTGCACGTCGCGCGAGTAGTCGATCACGTCCGGAACGTCTGCCAGCGGCTCGATCGGACTCGGCGCGCGCGTGGTGGCCAGCAGCGAGTGGGCGGAACGCGGCGTTTCCACCCGCTTCTCATGACAGCCCACGCACGAGGTGGTTTCGCCGGGCAGCACCGAGCAGTAGCTCTGCATCCGCTTCACCGTGCGGCCCTGCTCGTCCAAGGCCACGAAGTACAGGCTGCGCAGCGCCGGGGCTTCGAAGTACGCCGAGCCGTCGGCTTCCACGGGCACCGTGCCCAGGATCCGCTTCAAAGTAAACGTCCCGTTCACGCTGATCGTCTGTTGCACGCCGCTGAAATTGACCGGCTTGGGCAGTTGTTCCAGCACCAGCAGGCGCTTGATCTCGCCGGACTGGACGCCTTTCATGCTCCGCCCGTGATGCACGTCGGCCACCACCAGCCGTCCGGTCGTGGCGGCGGGGTCGGTGCGCGGCGGGATCAGCCGCTCGCGCGGGCGGGGCGCGATCCAAAACGGCTCGTGCAGCATCTGCTCCGCGCGGTAGACCTCCTCCAGATTCCCTTCGTCGTCCAGGATCAACAGGCTCTTGTCCTGGGCCACCAGGAAGCAGTGCGGCGACAGCGGGTAGGGATCGCGGAAGCCGTCCGGGCCGCCCATCCAGCCGGCGGCCATCTTCACCTTCGGACTGATCTGCCGCGGCCGGTCGGGCGAGTCGGGACCGGACTCCGCGCCCAGGACCACGATGTTGCCCGCATGTTCGCGGTTGCCGTGCTGGGGCGAGAAGACCGCCACCATGCGGTTCGTGCCGGGTATCGCCTTGGCGTCGATCATCAGCACCCACTTGCCGGGCGGCTGCATGTTCCCGAACACGATCGCCTGGTTCGTGCCGTCCGGGTTCATGCTCCACAGGCCGTGGAACTTCTGCGGGGCGCGGTCCACGTACTCCCACCGCGTGTACAGCACGCGGCCGTCGGGCAGGACCGCCGGCGTGTTCTCGTGGACGATGTTCGAGGACAGGCAGCGGATGTTGCCCTGCCGGTCCCTCCGGTGCAGCGTGGCCACGGGCGTGTACCAGCAGGCGACGAACCGCTTGCACCGCGAGGAGGGAAAGATGATGTCGCCGTCGGGCAAGTACGCCGGCTCGACGTCGTCGAACGGGCCGTCGGTCAGTTGCCGCAAGAGCGTGCCGTCGGCGTGGATTTCGTAAAGGTGGAAATACCGGGTCTTGCCCGGCCGGTACGAGAAGAGAATCGTGCCGCCGTCGTAGTCCACGCACGGATCGCGGATCGAACCTTCCGGATCGTCCAGCAGCACCTGCAACGCCCGCGTGCGCAAATTCAGCTTGCACAACTTCGCCCCGCCCGGAGCGTGCATCAGCTTGTTCGGATCAAGCGACCAGTGGCCGAAGTTCGCGTAGTAGTGACCGTCGCTGTACAACGCGCGCACGGCGAACACGATTTCCTCCGCCCCGCCCATCGCCTGCAGGGCCTTGGCGACCAGCGGGGATGCGGATGTCGCGCCGGCCGCGCCGCCAGCCGGCTCTGCGCCTCGCGCCGTCGCCCCCAACATGCCGAGTATGGCCAGTCCCCAACAAGCCGCGCTGCGTTCCCGCATGGCTTCCTCCCTCGTCTTCAGCCGACTCCGTCAGACCGTCGTTCCGCGGTGCGGACGACGCGAGCCGAACGCTCGCTCCCGGTTCGAGAATAACAGAGGGAACCGCTTCCGGCAAGCGCGAACCGGGCCGGGCGGTTTCGCCGTCCCGCCGGCCGTCCGCTGCCCCCGTGGTGGCGGTCCGCGCAAACACGCGGCGTCTGGACGTCCGCCTGGATCCGCCGCGTCGCACCGGCTTGCGGCAAGTCCAGCATCGGCTTGCTCTCGCGCGATCCGGCGGCGGGCGGCAGTCGTGGGGCCGCGGCCGGCTTCCACCCCACCACGCGCGCCGTTTTCACCTCGGCCCCTTTCCCACTTCGCTTGGGAACGATTATAAATGGTCGCCGGGGAGTTTGCCGGGCCGAGGGGGTTTTATCCTGCCAGCGTTGGCAGGCAGTTTCTGCCGCAGGAGGTCTTGTGGTCCACGCCATCCGTCGCACGTTGTTCCTCTTGACGGCCCTCGTCGCCACCAGCGCCACGGGAGGGTCCGGCGAAGAACGGCTGCCGCCAAGCTCCGAGGGTTCGTTCAGCATCGCGGTCATCCCCGACACGCAGGCTTATCGGGGCCGAGGTGCCAAGGCCACGCCCCTCAGTCTCGCGCCGGTGACCAACGCCATTTTCGACGCGCACACCCAGTGGATTGTGGACAACCTCGACGCGCAGCGGATCGTGTTCGTCAGCCACGTAGGCGACATCGTCGACCGCAACGAGCCGGAGCAGTGGGCTGTGGCCCGCCAGGCGATGGACCGCCTGCACGGGCGCGTGCCCTATGCGATCGCGCTGGGGAACCACGACTTGAAGGCCAGCGGCGACGCGGCGCTGTTCCAAAAGCACTTCCCGGCCGAGCGGTTTGTCGGCGTTCCCTGGTACGGCGGCACGCCGTCCGCCGGACTCGACGCCAGGTACGGCAACAACGCCAATAGCTTTCAGTTGTTCTCGGCGGGCGGGTTGGATTTCGTCATGCTGCACCTGGAGTGCAACGCCCCCGACCCGGTGCTCCAATGGGCGGACAAGGTGCTGGCCGAACACGCGTCGCGGCGGGCCATCGTGGCCTCGCACATGAACCTGGGACCGCTCGCACAACCGAAGAAGCCGGACGATTACTTCGCCGCCCCCAAGGGCCGTATGCAATGGAAAAAGGTCCACGGCGCGGCGGGCAACACGCCGCAGCAGATGTGGGACAAGTGCTTTCGCCGACACGCCAACGTGTTCCTGATCCTGTCGGGCGATCAGAGCCGCACGCAGGCGCTGCGCCAAGTCTCGCAAAACGACGCCGGCCGGCCGGTCCATGAAGTCCTGTCCGACTACATGGCGACGACGGGCAGCGGGGATTGCTGGATGCGGATCTGCCGCTTCCTGCCCGCGGAGAACCGGATCGACGTGTTCACAATCGACTCCCGCACCGGCCAGTTGTGTCCCGGCACAAAGCTGGTGCCGCAGCGCGACGCGCACCAGTTCAGCCTGCCGTACCGGATGAGCGGCGCCTGAGTCCTCGTGATTTACGGTCTCTTGCCATCCCTTCCCAGCGCCCGGTCGACGAAGCGGTACGCCTCCTCGCGGGCCTCGCTGGGAAAGCCGTGTCCGCCGGGCGGGTACACGGCCACCAGCCGTTCGCCCGCGTCGAACAACGCATACACGGCCGCGGCCGCGTGGACGCAGCGTTTAACGCTGTCCAGGCGGAAGTTGCTGTCGCTCTGTGGAGCGTGAATGTACAGGTGCCGCGGGGCGATCGCGGCCAGCACCTCCGGAAAGTCGAACGGCAGTTTTGCGGGGTCCTTGCCGTACACCGTTTCGATCCTCGGCATATAACGCGTCTGGCACCAGCCGGTCAGGTTGCCGCCCATGTAGTCGGTAAAGGAATCGAATCCGGAACTGGTGACGACCACCTTCAGTCGCGGGTCCATCGCGGCCACGAACAACGAGTTGTGGCCGCCCAGCGAAACCCCGATGCAGCCGAGGCGGTCGGGATCGACTTCGGGGAGCGACGCGAGCAGATCGACGGCCCGCAGGTGATCCCAGATGCCCTTCATCGTGCCGCTGGCGTAACCCAGCGCAGCCGGGTCGGTCTGGTTCTCGCCCAGCAGCACATAATCAGGAGCGATCGTCACGTAGCCCCGTTCGGCCAGTTCCAGCGTATAGCGCGGATAGTCGGGGCCCAGGCCCGCCGTCCGCCCGCGCGGGCCGCTGGTCCCGTGCAGGCACAGCATGGCCGGCGTCCGGCCTTGCAGTCCGTGGGGGATCAGCAGATAGGCGGGCACGCGGTCGCCCGGCCCGGCGGTGTACAGGATCTTCTGCCGCGTGAGCGTGGGCAGTTTTTCCGTCTCGACGACTTGCACGTCCAGCGGCACTTCGCGGCCGCGTTGGGGCAGCGGTCCCATCACCAACTGCATGTTGGCCAGGACGTGTTGGCGCCGCTGCTGCCAGGCTTGGGCGTCCTGCACGGGGTGCGCGGTCCCGGCGTCGTCGCGCCAGACGAGGAGTTCCATTTTGTCCGGATAGAACGGCGGCGATGGCGACGGCTCCGCCGCACGCACCAGCGCCCCGCAGCCGTAGCCCGTCATCAGCGCGGCGGCCGCCAGACCCAGCGCGCGGAAGTTATGCCACGGGATGCGGATGCGGCGGTTGGCGGCCATTTGGGGACCTCCTCTGGAAAGCGCGGGGTTGTTTTGCGATAGTGTTCTCTGCCCAAACAAAGCTAACCGCTAGTTGTAACACCGCACCAAGATTTGTGCCAGAAAGGGCTCCTGTGATGAGATGTGAAATTGGGCGTCGTCAGTTTCTGCAACTCGGTGGACTTGCCGTGACGGGCGTTGCGCTATCGAGCCGGGCGAACTCCGCGCCCCAGGCCCGCGCGGCCGAAGCCGGCGACCGTTTCCAGAAGGCCGTCGGCTGGGCCATGATTCGCGAGTCACTCTCGGTCGAAGACAAGTTTCGGCTGTTGAAGGACGTCGGCTTCCAAGGGGTGGAGGTCAGTAGCCAGGGACTGAAGGCCAGCGGCATCGAGCTCCGCGAGATGATCCGCGCCAGCGAGAAAACCGGCGTGGCGATCCACGGCCTGTCCGGCGTCGGCCAGGGAGGGCTCCCAACGGCGCTGGACCAAGCCGCCTTGTGCGGCGCGACGTCGATCCTGTACGTCGTGCGGGCCGATCCCAACGGCTCGTACCTGGAGAACTATCGCCGCGCGCAGGAGACGCTCCGCGAGGCGATTCCCCACGCCGAGAAAAAGCGCATTGCGATCCTGATCGAGAACGTGTGGGCCACGTTCCTGATCGAACCGCTGCTGATGGCCCGCTTTATCGACGAGTTGGACAGTCCCTACGTGCAAGCGTACTTCGACGTGGGCAACGTCATGCGCTGGGGACTGCCGCAGCACTGGATCGAGGTCCTCGGCAAGCGAATCGGCAAGATCCACGTCAAGGAGTACAGCCTGAAGACGGCCATGAGCCAAGGGATGGGCAAGGGCTTCGATTTCCCGATGGGTCAGGGCGACATCGACTGGCAGCGGGTCCGAGAGGAACTGGCCAAGATCGGCTTCCATGGCTGGGCTACTGCCGAAGTTCGCGGGGGCGACCGCCAGCGTCTGGCGGAGATCTCCGCGGAGATGGACAAGATTCTGGCGCTGTAAAACTGCCCGGCGAACAAGGCGCAAAGTCCGCCCGGGGCGCGCTCCGCGGAGTCTGCGGCAAACGCCGCCGGCGGATTCCGCGGGAAGACCGACACGATTCGATCCTCCGGCCGTCACCTCTGGCAAGGCCGCACGTGGCCTGCGATAGTAGTGTCTCCCACCTGTCCGCTCGGCGGACAAGCGAAACCGTTTCCTCAACAACGATTCACCTCGCATCACGTTTTGCTCCAGAAAGGGCTCCAGCCATGAAACCATCGATCGATCGTCGTCATTTCCTGCAACTGGGCGGACTCGCGGTGACGGGCGCCGTCATCTCGTCCCAGGCCAGTCCCGCGCGGCCAGTCCGGGCGGCCGAGTCGGGGGGCCGCATCAAGAAGGCTGTGGGCTGGGAGATGATCCGGGAGGAACTCTCGCTGGAAGACAAGTTCCGCTTGGCGAAGGACGTCGGATTCGAAGGCGTGGAGATCAACAGCCGGCTGCTCCGGCCGGGCTCGCCGGAACCCAAGGACGTGGCCCGCGCCAGCGAGAAGATCGGGATTCCGGTCCACGGCGTGTCGGGCGCCAGCAACACGGATCTGAAAGCGATCCTCGACGAAGCCGCCATCTACGGGGCCACGTCGGTGCTGCACGTCGTGCGGACCGATCCCCAGGGTTCGTACCTGGAAAACTACCGCCGTTCCCAGGCGTTGCTCCGCGAGGCGGCCCCGCACGCCGAAAAACTCCGCATTCCGCTCCTGATCGAAAACGTCTGGGCCACGTTCCTGATCGAGCCGCTGACGACGGCCCGCTATATCGACGAACTGAACAGTCCCTTCGTGCAAGCCTATTTCGATGTGGGCAACTGCATGCGCTGGGGCGTGCCCCAGCAGTGGATCGAAGTCCTCGGCAAGCGGATCGGCAAGATCCACGTCAAGGAGTACAGCCTGAAAACGGCCATGAGCCAAGGGATGGGCAAGGGCTTCGATTTCCCCATGGGCGAGGGCGACATCCAGTGGAACCGCGTCCGCGAGGAACTGGCCAAGATCGGCTTCCAGGGCTGGGCCACCGCCGAGGTCCGCGGCGGCGACCGCCAGCGCCTGGCGGAAATCTCCGCGGAGATGGACCGGATCCTGGGCCGATGAACGCCGTCAGGCTTCACTCCGGATGCCCCGGCGAGAGAAAACCGCGGTCCAGCACGAGTTTGGCCCGCTGGTAGTTCGTCAACGGCCACTTGGGTTCGCGGGCCAGCGAGCGGACGTGGTGGACCAGGGCGGCTAATTCCTGCTCGCTGAGGTTCGGGTTGGCGACCATGGGCGTGCCGGGCAGGCCCAGCCGGATGCGCACGAAGATGGATGGCGGGTCGGTGCCGCCTTTGAATTCCTCCCACACCAGATTCCGCGGGCGCGTGGGGTAGCCTTCTTCGTTTGCCAAATACAGCCCGGTGTCGCCGCGCCCGTCGGGACCGTGGCACCGGGCGCACTGCTGTTGGATGTAGATCTCCCCGCCGCGGCGGACCAGCGCTTCCGTCGCCGGTCCCCATTTCGGAACGGCCACGGGCGCACCTGGGGTCAGTTGCAGGTCCAGGATTTCGCGCAGTTCTTCCGTGGCAATCTCGTCCTCCTGGTGCGCGTCCCCGAGCTTGAAGGCCAGGGCCGCTTGCAGGCCCTCACGGCGCAACCGCAACACCTCGTCGATCAACCTGCCTCGCGTCGCCTCGGCAAACGGCCGAAACGACGGCATCGACGCGCCCGGCACTCCGCGGACCAGGACCGCGCCCAGATCCGCTCGCGAGGGCACGCCGTTGACGGTGCTCACCAGACGGAACTTGCTGGAGCGGAAATTGTGCGGTCTGGGAAACAGGGACCGCGCGCCCTCGCCTCGGCCGCCGCCGTCGGCTCCGTGACAGGGGCCGCAGTGGTTCAGATACAACTCGCGGCCCGTCAGCGAGTCGTCAGCCGGCCGCGGCTGGACCGAGAACGTCGCAGGCAAAGCGGTTTCGGCCGCTACCGAACGGGGCGGGGGCGATGTCGCACGATGGCAGCCAATTCCCAACGCGGTCAGGATGACGATGACAGGACTCATCACGGCTACGCTGGCAGGTCTGCCGATCGTCCCGTGACCCGCGGCGTGAAACTTCACATCGAACCTCTCGTCAGTGTCGTCGTCCACCGCGGCATTGTAACCTGCCGGCCTTCTGCCGGGCAACACCGGCGACTCATTCTCCCGCGAACACCATCGCCCCAATTCGCCCATTGCCCAGCGGCAGCGACTGTTGGAACGTCCGCGCCGGCCTGTCAAACCAAAGCGCAGCAGTGGGATCGGCCGCTCCGGCCGCCATCGGCGGAGCCAGCATGAAGGCAAAGCTCAGGACTAGGCCGGCGAACCAATGCCGTTGCCATGCAGTAAGCGAGTTCGACCTCATCCAAGCGTCCTCCGTTCAATCCTGTTGTTACAGCGGATTACCCCTCTTGTCCTGCCGGTGTACCGAACTGCTCGCGGCGTGAGCAGCAGGGCTGCGCGGGAGTGGAATTCTGATCCGTCGCCAAGCGGAACAAGGCCCTGGTCGAAATCTGCGAAAAGATCGAGACGGCGTGCGCCGCCTCGGCAGGCTAGCCGGTGCTGTTCCGGCTGGTAGAATGAATGCAGAAGGAAACTTCCGTTATTCGAGTTCGGGAGTCGATCGTGTCCATGATTGCGTCTGTCCCAGCAAGTAATCGGGAATTAGCCGAGCGGATCAACGCGGAGGCTCGGCGAGATCCGCATTCGCCGTACGCCGGCAAGTTCGTGGGCATCGCCAATGGCCATGTGGTGGCGGTGGCCGACAGCTGGCGCGAGGTCTCCCGGCGATTGCGGCAAGTGGAGCCCGATCCGGGCAAGTGCTGCTGTATCGAGGCCAGCGCCGATTACGATGCAGTCCATGAGGTTTGGAGCGTCCCCTAATGCCCCTTGCCGAGTGGTCACTGTACGCCGATCGGCCCATCCTGGAAATCGTGCTGGCCCTCGCGGCAGGCGGTGCCGGTCTTTCGCGCCATCTGGTTGCCGACACCGGTGCCGGTTCGCGCCGTGATGTGTTCGAGCTGATACTCGACGAGGACGATTGCCTCCAGTGCGGTGGGATCCCGATTCATGAGGTCCGTCTGAGCGGCGCATACCGCGGATCGTTCCCCGTTTATCTCGTGGACGTGCGCATTCCCGCCTTGTCGTTCGACGACTCGGTGCCCGTGGTCGGGGTATCGAGCGTCCCGCGTGGCTCTGACGGCATTGCGTGTTTCAACTTCCTCCGCCGCTTCAACTACGGCAACTTCGGGAATCCCGATGGTTTCGGTCTTGATCCGCTGCCGCAAGGATAGGCGAAGCCGCGGGGATGCCCACGGCTCGCCCGTGGGAGCCTCACGTTCGTCGCTACAGTCGGACGCGCCGACCAGGAACCGCACGATCCCACGGACAAGCCGGGGGCATTCGGGAGAGGCGGCGGAGGTGGCGGGGAGTAGCGCCGAGCGTAACCATCCCACGGGCAAGCCGTGGGGATTGGCGAGCGGCGGGAGGGGCTCCTCGGTCATGTATTCGGGCTCGAGTTCGTCGGCGATACCCGCTACTTGTAGAAGAGACCGGCGGGCATGTACACTTTCGGCTTGGTTGCACGCTGCTGCTGGATGCGGAAGTTCACGAACGCCGGGTTCGAAGGAGGCTGAACCTGGGCTTCGGAGAACGGAAGGAGCAGGTGAATGGCTGAGATTACGTTCAGGAATGCCTACTACATCAAGCTTGGACGTGGTGGGATGTGGGAGGAGAACGCAATCGAAACGGGTAAACTCCGTCTCGGGTGGCGTGAGACCACAATCGAGGACATCAACGCGGGGAACGGGAAAACTATCCACCGGCAAATCCGAAGGGAGTTGAAGGGGAAGCCCGTGGGAGTCGTTACAGCTGACCTCAACGCTTTGCGACGAATCGTAGAATCTGACTTCGATGACCTGTGGGTGACGTTTCACCAGAACACTATCCAGATCTGCTGCTACGCACCTTGAACGGCACACAGAGCCAATTTGCTGCATCCATACGAGACTGCCGTGCCACGCTGGCACAGCACCTGGCCGAAGCCATCAAAGAGCTTCACTGGAAAGACTTTGAAACACTGGTCGATCTGGTCTTTCGCGCAGCGGGCTGGATTCGCGTCAGCGTCCTCGGCCAGCATGCGAAGGGGTTGGATCTGGAACTGGTCGAGCCCATAATGGGCGATCGCTACGTCGTCCAGGTAAAATCGTGTGCCGGATTGTCGGATGTACTTTCAACCGCCGAGCAATTCTCACGACACGAGTACCGCCGAGTCTTTTTCGTCGTCCACACCCCCGATACGAGTATCACAAACGCAACGAAGATCCCAAAGCACGTCGAACTAGTCCCACCAGAACGACTCGCAGACCTTGCTGCCAATGCCGGACTGACCGGATGGATTGAGGACAAAGTTTCGTAAGCTCGACCCGCGGACGCTTACTGAATTGGCGGAATGTCAACCGGCAGGCCCACGCGCATGAAGAACCGCGCGAACGCCTGCGAGAGGTGTTCGCGATACGGAGGCAACAGGCGAAGCCGATGAGCATCCAGGAGCGCCCGCTTGCGCAGAAAGGCAAGCGGCGGCCGGTAGGCTCGCCGCCAGCAGCGATGACAACAACAGACCCGTGACACGGAACGAGTTCATGGGTTTGGCTCCTCGCTCGATCGTAGGCCGCTCGCTGCGCGGGCGGAAATTCGTGTCGCGGAGCGAGACGCCTACGGTGTCTTGCGCGCGGCTGGGGCGAACAGCTGGAACTCGAAGATCGTCGGGCCGCCCTGGCCCTCCGTGATGTTCAGGCGGACGACGCGGGCGGTGACCGGATCGAACTTCACTTCGCGGTTCTCGCCGATGGCCTGGCCGCTGTGGAAGGTCTTCCAGTCTTCGCCGTCTTTGTACTGCAGTTCGAAGGCTTTTACGCGCACCCCGAATTCCACGCACTCGCTGATCCGGGCCCGGTCGAACGTCTCGGGCTTGCCCAGGTCCACTTCCAGCGAGCACGGGCCGGTGCCGGCGTCGGTGGCCCAGCGCGTCTGGTCGTCGCCGTCCACCGCCATCGCGCCGGCGTAGTGGTGGTTCTTCTGATAGACGTTGGACGCAGTGGCCTTCCTGCCTTCGGTCAGCGATTGGCCGAGGCTGGAGACGGCGATGGGGGCGAGGCCGATGGCGGGCTGGTCGAGTTCCAGCGCGACGATCGTGTCGATCTCCTGCCGGTCGGACTTGGGCACGGCGATTTCGATGCCGGCTTCCGTTTGCTTGACGGTTGCCTGTCCGCCGGTGAGCACGCGACTGGTGACGATTCTGGCCGGCAGCGCGGGAAGCGTCAGCACGTCCTCGGGCCAGGCGAGAACATGCGCGTAGATCGTCTTGTCCTGGCGGGTCGCGACCACGTGTTTGGCCGGCTTGAAAGGGCCGCCGCGCGTGCCGTAGATGCTCTCGCCATGTTTGGCCAGCCACGCCCCCATTTCTTTCAGCCGTTCGACCTGCCGCGGTTCGATCTCGCCCGTGGGCATGGGTCCCACGTTGAACAGCAGATTGCCGTCGCCGCCCGCGGTGCGAATGAGCGTCTGCAGGCACTCGGGCAGCGTCTTCATTTTGTCGTCCGGTTTCCAGGACCATTGCCGGCAGATCGTCATGCAGGTCTCCCACGGCCGCTGGAGGTCAAAGCCGCCGACGCGCTGTTCGGGCGTGCCGTAGTCGCCGACGCCGCCGCCCGCGCGGTTGTTCACCAGGATGTCGGGCTGCAGCGTGCGGCACAGGCGGACGTTCTCGGAGCCCTCCGTGCGATCGAACTCCTGGGGCACGTCGAACCACATCGAGTGGAACGGGCCGTAGTTGGTGATCAGTTCGGTGACCTGGGCCCGCAGGTAACGGCGGTAGGCGGCGATGTCCGACTTCTCGCGCCGGACCTTGCCGCCGGGACTGGTCAGCGGAAAGTCGGGATGGTGCCAGTCGCAAACGGAGTGGTAGGTGCCGAAGGCAATGCCGCCGCGCCGGCAGGCCTCGGCGAGTTCCTTCGTCACGTCGCGGGCGAAGGGCGACTTCATGATGTTGTAGTCGGTCTGCTTCGTATCCCACAGACAGAAGCCGTCGTGGTGCTTGGTCGTCAGCACCATGTACTTCATGCCGGCAGCCTTCGCGACGGCCACCCACTCGTCGGCATCGAACTTCGTCGGGTTGAACTTCTTGTACAGGTTGTCGTACACCTCGATCGGCGTCTGGGCGCCGCGAGACCAGCCGATCTCGTGCCCGGTCAGGCTGACCGGTCCCCAGTGGATGAACATGCCAAACCGCATGTCCTGCCAGCGTTTCAGCGCCGCCGGATCGGGCTTGAGCCACGGTTCCGGTTCCGCCTGCCTGGCGGCCGGAGTCTCCGGTCGTTTCGCAGCCGGTTTGTCTTCGGCCTGGAGCAGCGGGGCGATCAACAGCAACACCAAGACAGCCGGCCCATGCCGGGATACGCGAGCGTTCATACGTGGCCTCCTGGTTAGCGGAACGATACCAGAATGCCGCCTGCCGCCAGGCAAGTCAATCCAGGCATGGCGGATGCCTTTCCGTCTTGGCCGCAACGGGAAACGTCCCAGGCGGCCGCAAGTCGCGCCGCTGTGGTCGAATCCGCCTGCCATGTTGCGTCCCCCAGACGCGGACGCCACAATGCGGCCATCGAAATCCAAGGCACGCGCGCCCGTTGGCCGCCCGTGTCCGTTTGGCGGAACTGGTAGACTGGGAGGCCAAGGAAACCATGACAAAGCGCAGCTGGATATTGATTGTCGGCATCCTGACGCTCGCCTGCCGCGGGGCGCTGGCCGCCCACCTGTTTGTCGCCGGCACGGGCAGCGACGCCAATCCCGGCACGGAGGACCAGCCGTTCGCGACGCTGGAGCGTGCGCGGGACGAAATCCGGAAGATCAAGGCTGGCGGGCCGCTGCCTGCCGGCGGGATCACCGTCGAAGTGCGCGGCGGGACGTACGAGTTGGCGCGGCCCTTCGAGTTGTCGGGCCAGGACAGCGGCGCCGCGAAGGCTCCGGTCGTGTATCGGGCTCGGCCCGGCGAAGTGGTCAGGATTTCTGGCGGCCGCGCCGTGAGTGCTTGGCAGGCCGTCTCTGATCCGGCGGTCCGGAAGCGGTTGGACCCCGCCGCTTGCGATCAGGTGCTTCAGGCAGACCTCAAGGCGCTCGGCATCACCGATCTGCAAGGCATCCACGACGCCAAGACCTACCAATCGGACCCCGGCTTGGAACTGTTTTTTCAGGATCAGCCCATGACGCTGGCCCGCTATCCGAACTCAGGATACCTGCGCATGGCCAGCGTTTTGGACGCGGACGGAAAGCCGCAGACGGGCGACGTCACGACGGCGGAGGGCAAATTCATTTGCGACGATCCGCGTCCGGGACGGTGGGTTGGCGAGCGGGACATCTGGCTGCACGGATTCTGGGTCTGGGACTGGGCCGACCTGCGGATTCCGCTGGCCAGCGTGGACGCGGCGGCGCGCACCGTCAGTCTGGGGCCCTCGCCGGGACGCACCTTCCGTCTTCGAGCGGGGCGGTGGTTCTACGCCGAAAACGTGCTGCCGGAACTTGACCGACCCGGCGAATGGTATCTGGACCGCGACCGCGGCATCCTCTACTTCTGGCCGCCTGCCGCGCTGTCCGAGGGCCGGGCGGTCGTGTCGGTCGTGCGCGACCTGATCCGCCTGAACGACGTCTCGCACGTGACCTTCCGCGGCCTGCTGATCGAAAGCGGACGCGGCAGCGCCTTCGTCGTCCAGGGCGGCGCCGGCGTGCGCGTGATCGCCTGTACGATCCGCAACCTGGGCAACTGGGCGGTCAAGGTCTACGGCGGCGCCCAGCACGGCGTCGTCGGCTGCGATGTGTACCAGATGGGCCAGGGCGGCATCCACCTGGAAGGCGGCGACCGCAAGACGCTGACCGCGGCCGGACATTTCGCCGACAACAACCACATCCACCACACCGCCCGCTGGGACCCGGTGTACCAGCAAGGAATCACGGTCTTTGGCGTCGGCAACCGCGCCACGCACAACCTGATTCACCAGGTGCCCCACATCGCCATCGGCTTCACCGGCAACGACCAGACGATCGAATACAACGAGATCCACACGGCGGTCTTCCAATCCAACGACGCCGGCGCGATCTACACGTCGCCGCCCGACGAGACTTGGTCCATGCGCGGCCACAAGATCCGCTTCAACTACCTGCACCACATCCACGGCTTCGAAGGCAAAGGCTGCCTGGGCGTGTACTTGGACGACTGCTTTTCGTCGGCCGACATTTCCAGCAACATCTTCTACGACGTCGCCACCGCCATCCTGATCGGCGGCGGACGCGACAACCGGATGACGAACAACATGTTCCTCAAGTGCAACCGCGCCTTCAGCATCGACGCGCGGGGACTGGGCTGGGCCAAGGGTGTCGGCGTGTTCGCGACCAAGGAACTGATCGACTTGAACTACAAACAGCCGCCGTGGTCGGTCAAGTATCCGGAACTGCTGAACATCCTGGAGGACGAACCGTTGGCCCCCAAGGGCAATGTCATGGCCCGCAATATCTGCTGGGGCGGCCCGTGGGGCTGGACCGAGCCGAAGGCGTTGCCGGGGGTCAAATTCGAGGACAATTTGATCGACGTGGACCCGCGGTTTGTGGGGCCGGTGCCGACCGATTTCCGCCTGGCGGAGGACTCGCCGGCCCGGCAGCTCGGCTTCCAACCCATTCCTTTCGACAAAATCGGTGTGTACGCGAGCCAGGACCGGGCATCCTGGCCGGTGAATTCTGCGCCGCAAGCTGTCTCCACCACGCCGTCGGCGGCTGATTCGGGAAGCTGAACAGGGGTTCGCGAAGGGTCGCTTTGGCAGCGCTGGAGGAATTCCGCGCGTGCCTTGCCGGAATGCCGCACACCGCTCAGAATATCGACATGCCCCGACGAAAACGATATCCTTGGCCGTTGCTGATCGCCGTGCTGGCCGTGGTCGTGTTGCTGCTCCTCTATGTCGTCGGTTGGCCATTGGCGGCGAGCCTGACGGCGCCGGCCCGCGAGGGCGCCCGGCGGCCCGACGTGTTCCTGGTGCCGATTGGCGAGCAAATTCCCATCCGGCTGTTCGAGTTCCTGATCTTCGCCTGGCTGTTCGTCTTCGGGTCGTGCATCGGCAGTTTCCTGAACGTCGTCATTTATCGCGTTCCGCGCGGGATGTCCTTGTGGGGTTCGTCCCACTGTCCGTCGTGCTGCGTCCGGATTCCGGCGCGGGACAACGTGCCCGTCTTCGGCTGGCTGGCGCTGCGCGGCCGTTGCCGCACGTGCCGGTTGCCGATCTCGCCGCGCTACCCGCTGGTCGAACTGGCCGTCGGGCTGGTGGTGCTGATCCTGAGCATGCTGGAAATCCTGTTTGCGGGACTGAATTTGCCCGGTCCGGGCGAGCGGACGTTTGCGGGGCTGAGTGTCAGTTGGTTGGTGAGTCATCCCCGCTGGGATCTGATCGGCACGTGCGCCTTGCACAGCGGCCTGGTGTGCGTGCTTCTGAGTTGGGCGCTGATCCGGCATGATGGATACGCCGTGCCGCGGGGCTATACCGCCCTGGCGTTTGCTGCCGGCCTGCTGTGGACGGTCTGGACGCCGGTGCAGGGAGGCAGTCCGTGGCCGTTGAGCGATGGGAACGGCCAGGCCTGGACACAGATTGGGCTGTCTGGCGGTCGAGCCTTGGCCGGTCTCGGCGGCGGCTTGTTGCTGGGACTGATTGCCGGAGCCGGAGCCCGCCTGGCGGGACGCGACGCCGCAAGTTGGCGACCGCAGCCGGAGCATCCGCCGCCCGACAGGGCGTGGGCGGGACTGAGCGATGCGTTGGCCGGCTTGGGACTGGTCGGCGTCTGTTTGGGTTGGTCGGCAGCCGCCTCCATCGGATTGTTGGCCGCCGCTGCGAGGTTTTTGCGGGCGTTGGCCCTGGGCGTCGCGCCGACGCGCCGCGCGGCGCCGCTGTTGGCGTCCGTGTGTCTGGCGACGTTCCTTCAGATCTGCCTGTGGCGCTGGCTGGACGGGCTGCCTTTCTGGCCCAATGATTCGGCTGGCCCCGTGTCGTTCGCGGCGGCGGCGACGATCGTGTTGGTCTTGACGTGGCAAGCCGCCGTGCTCGAACGACTGGGCGCGCGAGCGGCAGCCGCAGCCGAACGTCCCGCCGGTTCGCCGCTGCCAGCGGATTCGGTCGGCACGAGTGTGCGGCAAGACCGCCAGGGCGAATGACGATTCGCCCCTGACGAAAGAAGTTGGCTCCGCGACGCGATCCTGCTAGAATTCGTGCTGACCAACGGTCCCGGTTGCCCGGAACGAGGCCGGGTACTGCCACGCGATAAGGAACCGACGCCGTGTTTGCCGGTGAGCCCGCGCCAACTCAATTCGACTTACACTTTCGCATCGCGGGCATTCCCGTGCGCGTCCATCCGCTGTTCTGGCTGGTGGCGTTTCTGATTGGCTCCGGCTTCGGCGAGCGGTTGACGCTGCTGATCGGCGCGGCCGCCGTCTTCGTGTCGATCCTGGTACACGAGTTAGGGCATGCGTTGACGATGCGGCACTTCGGCCAGGACGCGCGCATCGTCCTGTACATGATGGGCGGACTGGCGATTCCGGATTCCTCGCCGTGGCAAGTGCGTTCTGGGAGGCGGGCGCGCGGCCCGCTGTCACAGATTCTGATCTCGGCCGCTGGTCCCGGCGCGGGTTTCCTGCTGGCCGGTTTGGTCGTGGCACTCGTCTTTGCGGCCGGCGGCTTCGTGCGGTTCCACTTGGCCTACGGCGTCATTCCGGTGCCACTTGTCACCCTGCCGGAGACCGTTAACGAAAACTGGTACCACGTGGTCCGCAGCCTGCTTTGGGTGAACATCTTCTGGGGCCTGATGAATCTGGTGCCCGTGTATCCGTTGGACGGTGGCCAGATCGCGCGGGAAGTGCTGGTGGCCGGCGACCCGTGGGAGGGCGTGGTCAAATCCCTGTGGCTGTCGGTCTTCGTCGGCGCGGCGGTCGCGGTCTTCGGATTCAGCGTCTTGCACGACCGTTTCCTGGGAATCCTGTTCGGCTTTCTGGCATTTTCTAACTTCATGGCAATTCAGAACTTGCGCGGCAGGATGTGGTGAGGCTGGGAGATGGCGTCTGCGTTCGATCCGGCTTCCAGTCCCGTGGCGACGGCGATTTCGAATGTGTCGCGGCGCGTCGTCGTTCTGGGGGCCAGCAATGTGGTGCGGGCGATCTCGACGATTGTCGAGACGGCCGAGTTGATCTGGGAATCGCCGCTGGACGTGTTGGCCGCGTGCGGGCACGGGCGGTCGTACGGTCGGACCAGTTGCGTGTTGGGACGGTCGCTGCCGGGGATTCTCCAGTGCGGGCTGTGGGACGACTTGCTGCAGCGTCCCGCGCTGCCGACGGCGGCGTTGGTGACCGACATCGGCAACGACATTCTCTACGGCGCCAGCGCCGGGCAGATCGCCGAGTGGGTCGAGCAGTGTCTGGAGCGGCTGCGCGAGAGGTGTGAGCGGATCGTCGTCACGGAGCTTCCGCTGGCTCGTCTGGCGTCGGTCACGCCGTGGCAGTACCGGCTCGTCCGCACGCTGCTGTTTCCAGGATCGCGAGTGACGTTTGAGGAGGCCTTGCAGCGAGTGCGCGAAGTGAACGCGCGCGTCATCGAGTTGGCGGCGCAGTATCGCGCCGTCGTGCGAACGCCGCGGCGCGACTGGTACGGACTGGACCCGATCCACCTGCGGCGCGCCGTGTGGTCCTCGGCGTGGCGGGAGATCCTGTCGGGCGTTGCCGAGGGCGCGACGGTGCACGCTGCGCGCGGTTCGTGGGGGCGCTGGTGGCAACTGCGCCGTCAGCGGCCGCAGTCGCGCCGGCTGTTCGGCATCGCGCAGCGCCGCGCTCAGCCGGCGTGTGTCCTGCGCAGCGGCAGCGCGATCTCGCTGTACTGACGCCGAGAAAAATCTTCTCTTTTTGTGGAAAACATGTCGAAAACATGTTGCATTATTTTGGGCGATGCGTAAAACATTAGCTAGCATGAGATATGGAGATTACGTGCCACGCGTGTTTGTGCTGGCTTCATTTGGGATGAGGACAGAGGCAGACAACTCGGCAACGAGTCAGTGGCAGTCAAGCAGTTGGCGAGTGGGACTCGTCGGCTCGGGGCAACCTGGATGCCATCGGGACGGAACTCGCCGGAACCTTGTTTTACGGAGGACGTGTAGTGGCCACGAAGAAAGCTGCACCGAAGAAAGCAGCCGCGAAGAAGGCGCCCGCCAAGAAGGCCCCGGCCAAGAAGGCGCCGGCCAAGAAGGCCCCGGCGAAGAAGAAGTAGCCTGCCGCGGGCAACCGTTCGATGAACGGCTGCCGCGGGCGACGGTTCGCTGACCGCCCGCGCCCGCTCATTGGACCCACCGATAACAACGAGAAAGGGCCGTCTCAACAATTCGTTGGGGCGGCCCTAAGTTTTTGCGCGGCGGCTTAGCCGAGCACCGGCAGTTGAGGCTGTGGCGGTGCGGCCGCAGCCGACTCGGCGAGCGCCTTCACCAGCCGGTAGCAGATGCCTTCCAGGCAGGCGCCGATGGCCGGTTCGGCAAAGTTCGCCTCGGTCCGCCCCTCGTCGCCATACTCACGGATCTTCAGCTGGATCGGCACGTCGCCCAGGAACGGCACGCCCAGCTCCTCGGCCCGCTGACGCGCCCCGCCGCTGCCGAAAATGTCATGCCGTTGGCCGCAGCCTGGACAGACGAAGCCGCTCATGTTCTCGATCACGCCCAGGACCCGGATCCGCACTTTGCGGAACATGGCGATCGCCTTGACCGCGTCCAGCAGGGCGACATCCTGCGGCGTGCAGACGACGACCGCCCCGGTCAGCGGCAGCAACTGCGACAGCGACAACGCGATATCGCCGGTGCCTGGAGGCATGTCGATGATCAGATAGTCCAGATCGCCCCAGTTGGTATCGCGAAGGAATTGCGTCACGGCCCCGTGCAGCATGGGGCCTCGCCAAATGACCGCTTCCTCTTTGGGCACCAGCAGTCCCATCGACATCACCGGCATGCCGTCCTTTGCGATCGGCTGGATCCGCTCGTTCTCGATGGTCGGCCGGCCGCTGAGGCCCAGCAGGTGCGGGATGCTGGGGCCGTACACGTCGGCGTCCATCAACCCCACCTTGCACCCAGCCCGCTTCAGGCCGAAGGCCAGCGTGGCGGCAATGGTGCTCTTGCCCACGCCGCCCTTGCCGGAGCCGACCGCGATGACGCTCTTTGCCGTCAGCCCGACCTCGCCCCGTTTGGGAGCGGGACGCTCTTGAACCGATTGCCGGATGTCCAGCGAAGCCAGCTGAGGGAACGTCGCCCGCAGTTTTTCTTGTACGGACTCCAGGACGTCCCGCCACAGGGGCGCCGACCAGGTAGTCAGCGACAGCTCCAGCGACAGTTTGCCGTCCTGCACTTGCACATTCTTCACTTGATCCAGTTTGGTCAAGCTGCGACCGCTTTCAGGATCCTTCACTTCCGCCAAGGCAGCCTGTACCGCCGCCGCGTCCATCTGACCGTTCGCCATGACTCAATTCCTCTCTTACGCGGCAGTGCCGCAGTTTCGTTTCAGGTCAACCCTACCACCTCACGCCTGTGTCCACTCGTCCCCGGACGCCTGCCTGGCCCACGGCAGTTGCGACCGGACGTGTTCGCGAAACGTCGCGTGCGACGGAGGGATCTGTGCCAAGAACCGCTCCCACACCGGCCGCAGGCGGACGATGTCGCGCGGCGCAAACAACACGTGCGCTGCCCCGGCCTCTCGCAGCAGCCATTCGACGCCCTGCAGGCTCCGATCCGCCAGGAGGATAACGTGCCACGGCCGAAATCGCCCGTGGAACTCCGCCAAACGCCGACAGACCGACTCCGCACTTTCCGGCAGCACCTCCACGGCCGCCAGCGCCGTGGTCCGGATTTGCAGTTCCCGCAAGCAGGCTGGCCAGCTTCTGGTTTCGCACACCCCGCAGGCCGGCCGCAGCACACGGCGGATCGCCGCGGCCCACTTGCCTGTCTTTTCGCAGACGACAATGCTCGATTCGTTCATGGTTTCGTCCGCCTCTATGTTAGGACCTGCCGCCTCGGTCAGCAACCGCCCCGACCTGGGCGGCTCCGGCACACGGTTGGCCGCGGCAGGGCTGCCGCCTATGATGTTAACGGGAGCGGGAGGCCTGGGCCAGCAGGTTCGGTTCCCCCCAAGACCCGGCCGGCGAAGACGTCCGGCGCCTTGTACGGATCGTAGAACCCGTGCCGCTGGCGGTCGAGAAGCAGACGAAGGGATCAACTTTATGGCGGGGCCTCAGCGGATCGGGGGCGTGATTCACACGTACCAGAAATACGACCCTCGGCGGTTTCCCAGCCCCACGCAGCCGCCGCCCGACATGGTGTCTGGAGCGTTCGAGCATCTGCTGGCTTTCGGCGGCATGCGCGAGTTGACCGACGACGAGTTGGCCCGTGCGGTGCGACTGGACCCCGGCCAGATCGCAGGACTCGGTCCCAGTATCGATGCGCTGATCGCCCTGCTGCTGGAACGTCAACGGAAGATCCTGGCCAAGTACGAAACGGACACGGTCCAGCAGACCGCCGCTCGCGCTTATCGCCAGATCGCCGTGCCGCTGCAGCCGCCCGCCAAGCTACGGGAACGCTTCGTGCGGGCCGTGCGGGAAGAGCAGCTGTACGACCTGGAACGCCTGTGGTACGCGGCGGGCGACGACCGCTCGCCGTTCGCCCGCGGACTGCTGCCGCTGATGGAACGGCTGGGCGAAAAGTACCAGGTGGACGAACTGGCCGCCGAGTACGAGTTCACCGGCCGCGTGCCGCTGTCGGTGCCCGAAGCGCTGCAGCTCAAAGAGGAACTGGAGCAGATCGACCAACTGCTGAAGCAGCTGGAGCAGGCTCGCCAGACCGCGCAGATTGCGGTGATCGACATGGAGATGCTGGCCGAGTTCGCCGAGCCGGGCGATCTGGAACGGCTGCACGAATTGCAGCAGATGGTCGAGGACCACCTGCGCGAGCTGGCCGAGCGGCAGGGATTGACCAGGGAGGACGGCGTTTACCGGCTGACCCCGCAAGCCTACAAACTGTTCCAGGGCCGCCTCCTGGAACGCATCTTCAGCGAACTGGAGCCGTCCCGCACCGGCCGGCATCAAGGGCCCGTCCTGGGCGAAGGGGCAGTCGAGCAGCAGCTGACCAAGCCCTACGAATTCGGCGATTCGATCACGCACATGGACATCCCCCAGTCGATGATCAACGCCATGTTGCGGGACGGAGCCGGGCTGCCGGTGCGGCTGAAAACGGAGGACATCGTGGTGCACCGCACGCGCAACACGCCGAAATGCGCCACGGTCGTGGTGATGGATATGAGCGGATCGATGCGGTACGACGGGCAGTACATCAACGTCAAACGGATGGGCTTGGCGCTGAACGGCCTGATCCGCAGCGAGTATCCCGGCGATTACCTGCATTTCATCGAGATGTACACTTTTGCCAAGCCGTGTCCCGGCGGCGAGATCATCGACCTGCTGCCCAAGCCGGTGACGATCTTCGACCCGATCGTGCGATTTCGCGTCGACATGAGCCGGGACGATATCAGCGAGTTGCAGATCCCGCCGCATTTCACGAACATCCAGCACAGCCTGCTGTTGGCCCGCCGGTTCCTGACGGCCCAGGACACCCCCAATCGGCAAATCATCTTGATCACCGACGGCCTGCCGACGGCGCACTTCGACGGTCCCTGGCTGTACCTGCTGTATCCGCCGGACCGGCTGACCGAGGAAGCCACACTTCGCGAAGGCCGACTGTGCCAGCGCGAAGGCATCACGATCAATCTCTTCCTGGTGCCCAGCTGGTCGCAATCCGAAGAGGATATCCGGTTCGCTTATCGACTGGCCGAATCGACCAAGGGCCGCGTGTTCTTTACCGCGGGCTGCGACCTCGACCGCTGTGTGGTCTGGGATTACGTCCGGCAGAAACGGGAGATCCTGGCGTGACGCGGCGGGCGGCGCGACTACGGGTTGCGGCTGGCGCCGTCAAAGTGCAGTGCCAGCCACAGCGTGGGCTGGCGGGGATCGGTCCATTCGACCCGGTGCCGACAGTGGGCGGGGATCAGCACGCAGTCGCCCGACTGGAGGCGGACGAGTTCGGCTTCATCCTCGAATCGCAGCTGGGCGCGGCCGCGCAACACCAAAACCCATTCATCGCGGTCCTGGTCGTACCACTGGCCCGCGGTTGTGGCGTGGCCCGTCGAGATGATCCGTTCCAGGCGAAAGTGGCCGCCGCGAATCAACTCGTCGAATCGCTCCTCCGGCAGCGGGCCGGGCACGTCGGCAAACAGGTTCTGTACGATTGGAGCCATCCGCGGAACCTTGTCTGAAGCGGTCAGTGCTCCTAAAGTAGCGTGGGCGAACGTGTGGAGGAAGAGGGCGTTGCGGCGACGGCCCGGAAACGATCGTGCGGAGTTTAGCGGACTTATGTCGATGACGACGGCGGATGAATTACCGTGGGATGTCGAGTCGCTCCGGGGCGATTTCCCCATTCTGGCCTCGGAGATCTACGGCGGCGTGCCCTTGACCTACCTCGACAACGCCGCGACGACCCAGCGCCCGCGGCAGGTGATCGAGGCGATGACGACGGCCTACGAGCGCCAGTACGCCAACGTCCACCGTGGCCTGCACTACTTGAGCGAGTTGAGCACCGATTTATACGAAAACGCGCGCGACACGGTGCAACGGTTCTTGAACGCCCGCCGCGTGCATGAAGTCATTTTCACGGCCGGCACGACGGCGTCGATCAACCTGGTGGCCCGCAGTTGGGGCGATGCGAATCTGCGTGCGGGCGACGAGATCCTGCTGACGGAGATGGAGCATCACTCGAACATCGTCCCCTGGCAGCAGCTGGCTTGCCGCACGGGCTGTCGCGTCAGGTTCCTGCCCGTCACAGACGGCGGGCAACTGGTCTTGGACGCCCTGGACGATTTCTTGACCGAACGCACGAAACTGGTCTCCGTCGTCGCCGTGTCCAACGTGTTGGGCACGATCAACCCCGTTTCGACGATCGTCCGGCGGGCGCACCAGGCGGGCGCTCTCGTGCTGGTTGACGCGGCGCAAAGCGTGCCGCATGGAACCACGGACGTGCAGGCCTGGGACGCGGATTTCGTCGCCTTCAGCGGTCACAAGATGCTGGGGCCTTCGGGCATCGGCGTGCTGTACGGCCGCGAGACGATCCTGGAATCCATGCCGCCGTTCCTGGGCGGCGGGAGCATGATCCGCCGCGTCACGCTGGAAGGGTTTGAGCCCGCGGATCTGCCGTCCCGCTTCGAGGCCGGCACGCCGCCGATTGTTCCCGCGATCGGACTGGCGGCCGCGGCCGACTACTTGCAGCAGATCGGGCTGGAGAACATTCACCGCTATGAACAAGGTTTGACCGCACAGGCCCAGGCGATGATCTCGCGCCTGGACGGCGTGCGGATTCTGGGGCCGGGGCCGGACCTGCGCGGCGGCATGATCAGCTTTGTGGTCGAGGGGATTCAAGCCAACGACCTGGCGATGACCCTGGACGAACAGGGCGTCGCGGTACGGGCAGGGCACCATTGCGCGATGCCGCTGCATGCCCGCCTGGGCGTGTCCGCCAGCACGCGGGCCAGCTTCTACTTCTACAACACGCCGGCAGAAATCGAACGACTGGGCGAGGCCCTGCACAAGGCGCTGCGCGTCCTGCGGCGCAAGCCGTAGCGTCAGGCGGCGACCAACCGTCTGGTCTGCCGGTTGGCTTCCGCCCGGCGCTCCGGAGACGCTGCGGCGGCGCCTCTCAGCCCTTCAGCCGTTTGTAGCGGAACCGTTTCGGCTGGTCGGCGGCGAGGCCGAGCCGTTCGTGGCGCTGCTCTTCGTAGGTCTGAAAATTGCCCTCGCACCAGTGGACGTAGCCGTCGCCTTCGAAGGCCAGGATGTGCGTCGCGATGCGGTCCAGGAACCAGCGGTCGTGGCTGATCACCACCACGCAGCCCGCATAGTTCAGGATGGCCTCTTCCAGGGCCCGCAGCGTATCGACGTCCAGGTCGTTGGTCGGCTCGTCCAGCAGCAGCACGTTGGAGCCGCGGCGCAGCAGTTTTGCCAGGTGGACCCGGTTGCGTTCTCCGCCGGACAATTCGCCGACTTTTTTCTCCTGGTCCGGCCCGCGGAAATTGAATCGCGAGACGTAGGCCCGCGCGTGGATCTTGCGGCCGCCCATCTCCAGCGACTCCGCGCCGCCGGAGATCTCCTGGAACACGCTGTTGTCCGGCTGCAAGGCGTCGCGATTCTGGTCGACGTATCCCAGTTCGACGGTCGGCCCGATCCGCAATTCGCCCGAGTCGGGCGACTCCTGGCCGACGAACATGCGGAACAGCGTTGTCTTGCCGGCCCCGTTGGGTCCGATCACGCCGACGATCCCGCCGGCGGGCAGCTGGAAGCTCAGGTTCTCGATCAGCACGCGGTCGCCGAAGCCCTTGGTCAGCTGGTGGGCCTCGATCACCAGGTTGCCCAGGTGCTTGCCGGGCGGAATCTGGATTTCGAATTCGTCCGGCCTTTCCTCAAAGTCCTGGGCCGCCATCTGCTCGTAGGCCTTGAGGCGGGCCTTGCTCTTGGCCTGCCGCGCCCGCGGGGCCATGCGGACCCACTCCAACTCGCGCTGCAGCGTCTTCTGCCGCGCGAGGCCGGACTTCTCTTCCTTGGCCAGGCGCTCCTGCTTCTGCTCCAGCCACGACGAGTAGTTGCCTTCCCAGGGGATGCCGCGTCCGCGGTCCAGTTCGAGGATCCAGCCGGCGACGTTGTCCAGGAAATAGCGGTCGTGCGTCACGGCGACGACAGTGCCCGGGTACTCCGACAGATGGCGTTCCAGCCAGGCGACGGCTTCCGCGTCCAGATGGTTGGTGGGTTCGTCCAGCAGCAGCAGGTCCGGCCGCTGCAGCAGCAGTTTGCACAGCGCCACGCGCCGCCGCTCGCCGCCGGACAGCGTGGTGACGTCGGCCTCGCGCGGCGGCAGGTTCATCACGTCAAACGCGATCTCGATCTCGCGATCCAGTTCCCACGTGTTCGTCGCATCGATCTGGTCCTGGAGTCTGGCCATTTCGTCGTACAGCTTTTGCATCTGCCGGTCGTCGAGCGGTTCGGCCAGCTGCGTGCTGATCTCGTTGTACCGGTCCAGCATGGCCCGCCGATGGGCCACGGCCTGTTCCACATTGCCCCACACGTCCTTGTCCGGACTCAGCACCGGTTCCTGCGGCAGGAAGCCTCGGCTGAACCCGTCCGTCAAGCGGGCCTCGCCGTCGAACTCGGTATCCTGGCCGGCCATGATCCGCAACAGCGTGCTCTTCCCCGCCCCGTTGCGGCCCAAGACGCCGATCTTGGCCCCCGGATAGAACGCCAGCCAGATCTCCTTCAGCACCTCGCGCTGGGCGTGCTTCTTGGTCAGTCCGGCGATGGTGTAGATGTACTGTTTGCTCATGCGTGATTCTTCCTCGTGTTCCGGGCGACCGCCTGCGTGCCGTGCCGCGGTCGTGTCACAGGTCCACCCACTTGCCGGTCTCCGCCGCGTCGCGCGCTCGGAGGCAGACTTCGGTCAAGCGGAAGGCGTCCTCCTGGCTGATGAGGTGCTCCTTCTCGCCCGCGATTTCGGCCAGGAAATCCGCGAAGAAGTCCACCGGCTCGGGCAATTCCAGTTCGCGCGGACCGTCGGTTGCCGTGATCAGCGTGACCCGATTGTCGGCGCCCAGGACCTCCAGCAGGCCCTCGCTGCCGGCAATCCGCAAGCGGTCGTCTCCGTGGGTGGGAGCTGTTTCGGGGCGGAGGTAATCGAGGTTGGTCAGGGCCGTCCCGCCGTTGTCCAGCTTGAACAGGACGCCCGCGTGATCCTGAAATCCGGGGTACTCCGGATGGTCGTTGTTCCCGTGCCAGGCGGAAACCCGCAGGTACTTCCGCCCCGAGGTCCAGCGCATGTAGTCGATGGAGTGAATCCCGGCCCAGGGGATGGTCCCGCCGTAGGTTTTCAGGTCCTTGTAGAACCAGGGCCTGGCGGTCCCGAACCGGTACGATTTCTGAGAGGTCAGCAGAATGGGTTCGCCGATCAGGCCGTCCTGGACCGCCTTCCTGGCCGCCCGATAAGGCGGGAAGCAGCGCATGTTCATCAACGACGTCAGGCGGACTTTGGCCCGGCCCACCGCCTCCTTCAACGCCGCCAGGTCTGCGAGGGTCGTGGCCACCGGCTTCTCGGAAACGACGTGCAGGCCGCGGCGGGCAGCCGCGATGGACGCCTCGGCGTTCCGGTAATAGGGCAGGCAGACCGCGACCACGTCCAGCTCCTCTTTTTCCAGCAGCTGCTCAAAGTGGTCGTAAACGCGCGTCTTCTCGGAAAACGCCTTGCTGCGTTTCAGGCTGGAAACGTCGTCCTCCGGCAAGCTCTTGGCAAAGGCCGTCAATTCCACGCCGGGCAGCCGAGGAATGGTGCCCAGGATGACACCGGTGTGCCCGTCGGTGCCGATCAGCCCGACGCGCACCCTGGCGGTTCCAGCCGGCGGTGGTTCCGCTGCCCCGACCGCGGTTGTCGCTCCCACGGCCAAACCGGCGCCCAGCGCCGATTTCAGAAAGCGACGCCTGTCCGGGCAGGGAACATCCTGGGGCTTTTCGTTGGCAGACAGTTTTCCACTCATCCGACATCACCTCCCATGACAGCTGGGCTGACTGAAAAACGTTGAAGTCTATCGCCGTCCAGGGCCGCCAGCCAGCCGGGCGGGTCCGGGCCGACGAAGGCTATCGCTTACCGCCCGCATCAGTTTCCGCAGGCAGTAGGATCAGACGCACGTCGTCGATGTAGATCCGTTTTCCGGCGGGAAAGTCCCGCACCCAGACGCCGGCGCGAATGCGGGCGGCGCCAGACGGCGGGTCGCGTACGTCCATCACGGCGGCGGCCGCGTGCCATGTGCCGGGAGTCGGCGTGAGGCTGGTTGTGCTCCCGCCCTGCAGGTTGCGATGAGCCTCGTCGAGCGGCCGCAGACTCAAGTCCACGAAGCCGCCGTCGGGCTGGCCGGGGGGAACCGACAGCGAGGCCACCAGGCAGTAGCGGCCCGGCGCAAAGGCGATCGTCTGATGCGGTCCGCCGTACTGAATCCCCTCGCCCAACATCCCGTACGTCCCGCTGCGGGCCGCTTCCTCGCACCGTGTCAGGCGGCCGACCTGATCCTGGAGCCAGACGTTCCAGGCAGCGGCCTTGGCCTGATCCCCTTCCTCGAAGGACGCATTGGCGGTCAGGTGCGGAACGTGGGGATCCAGGCAAGTCTGCATCGTGGCCGCGTGCATCTGCAGCTTTCCCGACTGTCCCTGGGCGGCCAGTTCGGCCAGCCGCGCCCGCAAGGCGTCGGACCGAGGCAGCCAATCGAACAAGGCCCAGGCGTCTTCGGCGCACCACTGGTGGCCCGCGATCGCGTCATGCCGGTCCAGGTCGCTGCCGTGCTGCAGGAAGGGATGGCCGCGGAAGGTCTGCGTGGCGAGGCGCCGCCGTTTTTCGGCGTACCCCAGGCGTTGCGCCGCCGTTTCGAGCCACGCCAGCGCATCCGTCTCCGTGGCGAGCTGCGGCGCGGGCTGGCTCTGCGAATAGGCCAGCGCCGACGCTTCATAGTACTCGAACGCCTTCAGCAGAAGTTCCGCGCGTGCCCGCTGGCTCGGACTGCCGGCGTGGCTCAGGGCCAGTTCCAGCCAGTGGCGGCACTGGGCGACCTCGGCCGCGGTCACGTCCCTGAGGTAGCTCGGCGAGTGGAACGGCAGATACTGTCTGCCTTTCGTCCACCAGGCGGAGTCGCGGATGCGGCGCGTCCAGAAATCCTCCCAGTGGTCGTAGTACTTTTTCACGTAGGGCGCCGCCTGCGGCCCGACCGCTGCCTCGTACCATTCCTCCAGCAGTTGGTCGACATCGCGCGTCGGATCCCATTGCAGTTTCAGCGACACGTACAGTTTTGGCCCCTCGCCGAAATTGGGATAGGCCTCCGCCGTCAGCCCGCGCACGCCGTTCTGATGGGCAAAGCGATAGTATTCCCCCATCACGTGCGGGTACACTCGCGGCACCAGGTAGGCGGCGCCGTAGATGTAGTCGTACCAGCCGACCACGGGAGAAGCCTGGGCCCAGCGCCGCGTCAGCTCTTCGCTGGCCTGCCGCGCCTCGGGGTCGATCCACTGCATCCGGTCGTAGGTCATGTACGGAATCATCCGCGGATGGATCTTCACCCGATCCGGCGGCTCGAAGATCTCGCTGTAGGCCAGACAGCCGAACCACTTGTCCGGATGCCGTTTCAGCACGCCGTCGATCACGGCGTTGACCCAGGTAAAGTAGCGGTCCGACAGGTGGTCGCGCCCGACCATGTTCTTGCGGCCGGCATCCAGCGCGCGGCAACGGTCGCACTGGCAGTGTCCGCCGCTGTCGGTCACGCCCAGCGAGTACGATTCCGCCTCCGGATGCGCGTCGAAAAAGGCCGCAATCCGCTCCACGGCGGCATCGACAATGCCCGGCGCGGTGAAGCAGGGCTGCCAGCCCGCATGGTAGCGGTCGGGGGGCGGAAGGTAACGCTCTCCGTTGCGAAGGGGGAAGAAGTCCGGGTGTTTCTGGATGTCGGAGCGAGGAAACAGGCCGTACAGCTGGTGGTGGAACTCGATCCGCGAGTGCAGCCGGTTTCGCCGCGCCCACCGTTGCTGGTCGTCCAGGCGGAGGCCAAAGTACTTGCGCGAAAAGAAGGCCGGTTGCTCGCGCACCGGTTCCCGCGGCACCGCGATGGTCGCCTGTGGCGGCACGTGCGTGCCGTCCGGGCCCGGCATCAGCCAGCGCACGCCGACGTAACGTTCCAGGAACTCGTAGATCCCGAATTCCGTGCCCCAGTCGGTCGGCCCCCGGACGACGATCGTGCGCGCGTCAGGGAACTGGATCACAAACCCGTCGCCGTCCAGACCGGCCAGGTCGATCCCCAGCGACTCGACGGCGGGCGTGCGGCCCAGGTGGATCTCCGTCACCTCGTCCCCGCCCCGTTCGCCGAATTCGAGTTTTGCCCCGCTGGCCTGCTGGATCAGACGCTGCATTTCGCCGGCGGCTTCCTGGAGCTGCTCGGAAGCATTCGGCTGCAGCACAAGGACCGCCCGCGGCACGCCCTGGTGAACGATCTCCGTCCTCCCCTGCGCGCCGTGGACCACGCCGTGGACCACGACCGCAGCCACGGTCCACACAACAAATCCCGCGGTTGCCGTCTTCATGTTGCCCCCCTCCGTGCCAGCGCGTGATGAAGTGATGGTAGCCTTCCAAAACCAGCCAGCTCGCAAACGACTTTGCGGCCTCGTGTCATTGATTTGACATGCTCCCCATGATACCGTGATCCGCAGAGGAGAAAATAGCATGCGAGTCAACACCCCAAGAACAGAACGTAGGTCTGCAAGTTGGCCCCGGAAGAACGCGATCGCGCGGGGGCCGGGTCGAACCGGCTTGTTGTCGGCTTTGGCGAGCCTGGCGATCCTGGCGATCGCCGTCGGGACGGAGTCGCCGAGCCGCGCGGCCGAACAGGGCGAGCCGGCCCAGGGCACGGCGAAGCAAGTCGATCTGGGCGGCGGCGTGAGCTTGGAAGTCGTGTACCTTCCGCCCGGCGAATTCCTGATGGGAAGCACGCCGGAAGAGCGCGCCTGGGCCACGGGAATCGAAGGCGGCGCCAGCCCGGGGACCTCGCGCGAAAAGCCCGAGGGCGATCCGCGGCCGATGCGGGTCAAGCACGGATTCTGGATGGGACGCACGGAAGTCAGCGTGGGCCAGTTCCGGCGTTTCGTCGAGGAAACCGGTTATGTCACCGACGCCGAGAAGCCCGGTGGGTGGACGCAGTGTTTCGACCCGGAATGGGACGGATACCATTTCACAACGCAGGTCGTGCATCCCTGGAAGAGAATGCCCGGCAAGAGCTGGCGCGATCCGAACTGGGCGTTTCCCAACGAGGATGTCTACCCCGTGGTGTGCGTGAGCTGGAATGACGACCGGGCCTTCTGTCGCTGGCTGACGAAGCGCGAGCGCGAAGCCGGCCGGCTGGCCGAAGGCCTGGAGTACCGGCTGCCTACGGAAGCCGAGTGGGCCTATGCCTGCCGCGGCGGCTGCCCGCGGGCGTTCTTCTGGTGGGGAGACGAAATCGAGGAAGGCGAAGGCAGACTGAATATCTCGGCCATCGACTTTTTGCCCGGCCGCCAGAGAACCTGGCCGCTGGCCAAGGCGCCGTGGAGCGACGGGTACGCGTTCGTCTCGCCGGTGGACCATTACGGCGAGAAGGGCCGCAATGGCTTTGGCCTGGCAGACATGTGCGGCGGAGTGTGGGAGTTTGTCCTGGACCACTTCGATCCGCAAGGCGGACACGAGGAAGCCCATTTCGTCGAAACGGACCCGCATCCTGTCTGCCGGGGCGGCAACTATTTCGATGTGCCCGGCAACGCGCGCTGCGCCGTCCGGCTGGGAATCCAAAGTCGCACCTACTCCGACTCCCGCGACGGATTCCGCATCTGCCTGGGACGCCCCGTGCCCGGTGCGCCGGCAAATTAGCAGCGCGGCATCACTGGAAGCCCAAAGTTGAACCTATCAGCCGCAGGTCGCTAGCCCCGGTTCTCGGACCGCAAAAACCGGGGCTAGCGGCTAAGGGCGGATCCCATGACCTGGGTTGGACACACCCGTGGGAAGGCGGCAGCCGGCGCCGGTTGGGTTCCGCCATGGTCCTCCAGATCGGATCGTCGTCTGCTTCGAGCAGGCCTAAGCCATCTAGTTCGTTGCCGACCTGGACGCCGCGGCCGCGCGCGCGGCATCCGTTCGTCCGGCCCCGTTTCCAGCAGTCCCCTGGCCGAAAGGGCGCCCGGAGCGATCGCCGGGACGCATGACTCCCGCGTGGCGGTAACGGGTTGGCCCAACAGCCGGACACCGTTCGGCATCCCGCGCCCCGAGCCCGGCGGGATTGTGTGACCAGCATTTTGAGCAATTCGCTGATGGCGAAGGCTGGCGGGGCTTGTCACTGGCGGCGGTGGCGGACTAGAATGCGAACAGTCTGTGTGCTGGCAAGCGGATGCAATCGTTCGATTGTGGCGAGATCTGGACAGCGGCTGGGTTCCTGTCAGTCTTTTTCTCTGTTCAGGAGTGGCTCCCATGAAGTCTCGCGGGCGGACTGGCTTTACCCTCGTGGAACTGCTGGTGGTGATCGCCATCATCGGGATTCTCGTCGCCTTGCTGTTGCCGGCCATTCAGGCTGCGCGGGAAGCGGCGCGGCGGACCCAATGCACCAACAACATGCGGCAGATCGGGGTGGCGCTGCACAATTATCACGACACGAATCAGGTGTTTCCGGCGGCGGCGATGAACGCCGGAGCGCTGGGCTCCAACCTTTACATCCCGCCCGGCGGAGTCCGCAACTTTACGGGTTACATCGCGATCTTGCCCTATCTGGAGCAGCAGGCGATCTATGACCAGATCGACTTCAAGCTTGCCGTCGGCGTCGTCGATCGTGCCAGCCTGGGTGGCGGGGGTTACCAGCACGCAGCGACCAACCATCGCGTCAGCGCGTTCGAATGCCCGTCGGACCCGAAGTACGACAACCCCCATTCGTCTTCGGGCAACGTGGCGTACGACTGCGAGAACGCCTGGCGCGCCAATTACGGTTTCGTGACGCACTCGACGGGCGTGGAGACTTCGAGCAGTTCGCCGGAGTACGCAAGGATCCGCACGGCCGCCAAAGCGATCTTTGGCGGCTTTAACGGTGCAGGCTCGATCGAGGAAATCAAGGACGGCACCAGCAACACCATCGCGATGATGGAAACGCCCAAGCAGAAATTCAACCACACGACGACGTTGGGACCTTACACCGCCTTCGGGCCCTACTGGAATCAGTACGTCTATACCCACTTGATTTCTCCGGCCACGCACGGCATCAACCGGCCGTCCTGTTACTGGTATCCCACGCTGGCGAATTGCGAGTATGTGTACGCCTGGGGGGCGGGCAGCAACCATCCGGGCGGCTGTATGATGGTCTTGGCCGATGCGTCGGTCCGCTTCATTAGTGACGCCACGCCGACCGCGACGATTGCCGCCCTGGTATCGATGGAAGGGCTTGAATCCGTCCTGGTTCCGTAACTTCAACGAGGCCACTTCGAGGCAGAGGGAGAGCGCGGGATGACGAGATTCGTCGGGGTCGGTTTGACGGCCGTGTTGGCGCTGACGCTGGGCTGCCAGCCTGGCATTGAGATTCCTGAGCTGGGAGAGGTCAACGGAACGGTCACGGTGGACGGCAAGCCGTTGGAGGGCGTGGCGGTGACCTTCGTGCCCGAATCCGGGGCGTTGGCGTCCGTGGCAAGAACCGGCAGCGACGGCAAGTACGAACTGCTGTATGCGGTGCCGGGCGCCAAGCAGATGATCAAAGGCGCGGCCCTCGGCCAGCACACGGTGCGGATCGATATCCTGCCCGACCCCCTGGCGCAAACGGCGTCGCAACCGCTGCCCGCCAGGTACAACATCGAGTCCGCGCTGACCGCCGACGTCAAGTCGGGTCCGAATACGTTCGATTTCCAAGTGACCAGCCGTTAGCGGCTGGGAAGAATCAGGCGTTATTTCCAAAGTCATCGCATTTTTCGGCGTTTTGAGGAGGTATCTTTGATGCAATCTCGACATCGGCGCGGGTTCACGTTGGTGGAATTGTTGGTGGTCATCGCCATCATCGGGATTCTGGTTGCGCTGCTCTTGCCTGCGATCCAGGCCGCGCGTGAGGCGGCTCGGCGGATCCAGTGCAGCAACAACCTCAAACAGTTGGGCGTCGCCTTCCACAACTATCACGACACGTTCCAGAGGATTCCGCCCGGCTCGCTGCCGAAAGGCGGCTATTTCATCGGCTGGCCGGCACGGCTGTTCCCCTTCCTGGAGCAGCAAGCGCGATGGGACGCCATGGAGGCGTTCCGCACCGATGCGCTCTGCTACTTGGCGCCCTACCGGTTCGACGTGGCGCCGCACAATGGCCGGGACGACACTTGGGGCCCGATACCGACCTTGGCCTGTCCCGGATCGTCGCTGAAGAACCGCAGTCCCGACATCACGGCCTACGCCTGGACCCACCTGCAAGGCGCGCTGCACTATCGAGGCTGTGCGGGACGCGTTGAGGACGTGACGAACCCCACCCAAGCGAGCACGGGCCATCGATGGGCCAACAGCGGCACGCTCTACCCGCTGAGCGACACAAGTTTCCAAGACATCGTCGACGGGCTGTCGACGACGATCCTGCTGGGCGAAACCTCCTCGTCCGCAGGCTGGACATCATCGGTCAAAGCAGGTTGGGGCGGCATTCATTCCTGGGTCTGGGGATACTATTACTACAATCCTCCCACAGACGACCGCATGCTGACGCTCGACAGCAAGGTCATCCAGTTCCCGATCAACTACCGGGGCACCTTCGGCTACAACTTCACGCCCTACACGAGCAGCCATCCGGGCGGAGCCCAATTCGCACTGTTCGACGGTTCGGCCCGGTTCATCAGCGAAAACATTTCTCTGGACCTGCTCAAGTCGCTGGGCACGCGCGAACAACGCGAAGTCATCGGGGAATACTGAGTCCTGATCCTCGGCCCTGGCGGATCGCTGTTTGGATTTCGCGGCCCAGAGAGAAATCTTCACGGAGAGCGACCATGCGGTTACTTGAGTCCGGCTTGACAGGTTCACGTCGATTCGTTCAGGCCCTGGCGGTGGTGGGGTTCGCGCTCATCGGCAGCGCCGGGTGCGGCGTCAAAGGCGAGTTCGAGACGGCGCGCGTGCATGGCAAGGTGACCTATGACGGACGTCCGCTGGAAACCGGTTCGCTGGTGTTCGTACCTGTGGGCGGCGGTCCGAGCGCCCAGGCGAACTTGGATTCCAGCGGCAACTACGTCCTCGGCACGTATTCCCTGAGCGACGGCGCCGTGCTTGGCGAGCACGAAGTCATGATCGTGGCGCTGACCGGCGGCGAGGGGCCTCAGGAGGCATCGGACCCGAACGCCGGTTTGAAGTCGCTGATCCCCAGCCGCTACGGCGATCTCAAGAAGTCCGGCCTGCGAGCCACGGTCCAGGCCGACATCGACAACGAAATCAACTTCGACTTGCAGCCCCGCTAGCCCGGGGCGGGACACCGCCGGTTGACGTTGCGCGCGGCCTGGTGACGTTCCCTGATCCCAAGCACGACAGCAGAACTGGCCAGCGGCGGGCAAGCCCCGGTCACGAGGATCCCGGATCGGGGCTGGGTGTTCGGCGTCACCTGGTCTCAGCCCAGATAAGCTTCCTGCTGCCTGAGTATCGCCTGGACCTTGGGCACTTCGACCTCGCGCGGAGTGCATCCGTCCTTGGCGGCCACTGCAGCGGCTACGCCCGCCGCGTGACCGGTGGCGAAGCACACGGGAATCAGGCGGATGTTGTCGGCGGTCTTGATCGCCGCGGAGATGCAGCGGCCCGAGGCCAGCAGGTTGTCGACCTTCTTGGGGACGAGCGTGCCGTAGGGAATGTGCCATTCGTCGCGCTCGGGCTTCGTAAACCCGCCCACGGCGACGACGTCGGGATAGCGGGCCCCTTTGTTGACATCGTCCGCGGTCAGCGTCTTGACGCCGGCCAGGGCCCGCGTGATCCGCACGCCCAACTGCGGGCCGGTCTCCAGCAGGGACACCTTCTCGTAGCCCGGCGTCTGACGCATCTTCTGCAGGCTCTCCCAGATGAACCGGCGATGGTTCATTTCCATCCGCGTCAGCACGGATACGTCCAGTCCGTCCGTCTCCGGGCCCAGCATATTGACCCAGTTGACGCCGGGAATGGGGGTTGCCGAACCGAGTCCGCGCGGCGGCTTGGGATTCTGCTTGGCTCGCTCCCGGTCCACCTTGTCCAGGTTGCCGATCCGCGAGACCAGCCCGATATTGTACGTGCGGTGCTCGAACTCGGCGCCTGCGGCGGCGAACACGTCGCCGTCGCCGGTCGCGTCGATCACGGTCTTGGCCAGAATCGCCTGCCGCCCGCTCTTGCTCTCGAAGACCGCGCCGCACACTGCGTTGCCGTCCATCACGGCGTCGACGCCCCAGCAGTGCAGGAAGACCTTGACGCCCGCCTCCTCGATCATGTCCAGCATCACGAACTTGAGCGCTTCGGCGTCCACCGTCGGGCTGTTGCCGGGGCCGCGGTTCATGATCCCGCCCTCGAACTTCTCCAGCCGGCGCATCATCTCCTCGCCAATCCCCATACAGACCTGCTTGGGGCCGGAGACCAAGTGTCCGATCACGATCAGCACCAGACCGCCGGTCCACAAACCGCCGAAATGGTTGTAGCGTTCCACGAGCGTGACTTGGGCCCCGGCCCGCCGCGCGGCGATGGCCGCGGCGACGCCCGCGGAGCCTCCGCCCACCACCAGCACGTCGGTCTGATCCAGGAGCGTCAGTTTGCGTTGCGGCTGGATCACCTCGCCGTTGACCACCGTCGGGCAAGTCGCCGTTGATTGCACCACGCCGTCCTTGATCACGCTGCCCGTAAAGGCGTTGCTCTGCGCAGGGTGAGTCGCCACGGCGGCGCCCAATCCGGCGGCCAGCCCCGAGCGGCCCACGAGTTGCAGCAGTTCACGGCGAGAAAGTCGTTGGTTCATCGAAGTTGTTCCTTTCTGAAACGGGGATGCGCGGATGATCAGCCGGGGCTCCGGCGGAGTAGTAAGCACGATAGCACGTGGGCGCCAGCGCGGAAGGCGAGGCCGGACTATCGCACCCGATTTTCGACCACGCGCCGGCCCGCGGTCAAGGTGACAAGCCGTCCAGCCGGAAAGATTTTGCTGTCCCGATTCTCAACGCGCCTGTCGTTCTGGATGTCGGACGGTGGGTTGGTGGGTTGGCCGGCGTTCCCGCTTCCGTCTATACTGTGCAGCACGGGGGATGCCGCTTCCGGCATCGGCCGCGAAACGACCTTGGTCCACCGGGGAATCACGCCATGAAGATCTTCGCCTCGCTCGCCTGGTGCCTGTTGGTGGTTTTCAGTTTGACAAGCGACTCGCCGGCCCAAGCGCCCTGGAAAATCGCGTCGGCCCGTGTGAAGATCACGCCCGAAAAGCCGCTCTGGATGTCCGGCTACGCGGCGCGCACTCGGCCCGCCGAAGGCACGCTGCACGATCTCTGGGCCAAGGTTCTGGTTCTGGAAGTTTCCGCCGGAGGCCGAGCCGTCGTCATCACGACGGACGTGGCCGGGTTTCCCAAATCGCTGGCCGACCAAATCTGCGGCGATCTGCAAGCGCAGTGCGGCCTGGACCGTTCGCGGATCATGCTCACCAGTTCCCACACCCACTGCGGGCCCGTGCTGGAGGGCGATGCCTACGAAGTGTACGTGATGGACGCCGGCCAGCCGGCGCTGATCGCACAATACTCCCAGGCTTTGCGCAAAAAGATCGTCGCCATGGTGGCCGAGGCCTGCTCGCGGCTGGTTCCGGGTACGCTTTGGGCCGGCGTGGGCACAGCCGATTTCGCCGTCAATCGGCGGAACAATGCGGAGAAGACGCTGGGCGAAGCGCTGGCTCGCGGCGAGAAGCCCAAGGGCCCGGTCGATCACGACGTGCCGGTGCTGGCGGCTCGCGATCCAGCTGGGAATCTGCTCGCGGTCGCCTTCGGCTACGCCTGCCACAACACGACGTTGGGCATCCAGCAGTGGTGCGGCGACTACGCTGGCTTCGCCCAACTTGGCTTGGAGCAGCGGCATCCGGGCGTCACGGCCCTGTTTCACATGGGCTGCGGCGCGGACCAGAACCCGCTGCCGCGGCGGACCGTCGAGCTGTGCCAGCAGTACGGCACGCGATTGGCGGCCGGCGTGGATGCCGTCCTGGCCCGCCCCATGCGGCCCCTCGCCGCCCGGCTGCAGACCCGGTTTGAGATCCTGGATCTGCCCTATGGAGAACAGCCCACGGCGGCCGAACTCAGAGAGCTGGTTGCCAAGCCGGGCCCGACGAATTACCAGAAGCGCTGGGCGGAACGACTGTTGAGCGAGTTGGAGGCCGGCCAGACGTTTGCCAAGAGCTACCCGTACCCAATCCAGGTCTGGAAGCTGGGCGAGGACCAGTTGTGGATCGTCTTGGGCAGCGAAGTCGTCGTCGACTATGCGCTGCGGCTGAAAAAGCAATACGGTCCCGCGACCTGGGTCACCAGCTATGCCAACGACGTGATGTGCTACATCCCTTCGCACCGCGTCTGGCAAGAGGGCGGCTACGAGGCAGGCGCGTTCGCCACCTCCGGTCTGCCCGCCAACCGCTGGTGCGAGGACATCGAAACACGGATTTTCAGCTGCGTCGAGCGGCTGGCAAAATGATCGGACGAAAATGGCGTCAGCGGACGCAAACGGCGTCCGGAAGAGAGGACGCCTGAGGAAGCCTTCGTGGTTTGCAGCACGCGCTTTCCGGCGACTCTCCGTGGCACCGTCAGGAGGTCGTCACGTTGGCGCGGCGTTTGATCGCGCGTGGTTCCCCCGCGGTTGGGCCGATCGCCCAGGCGGTGGGAGGCGATGGCCGTCAGCAAGGGCGCGTAACACTCGACGCGCTTGGCCAGTCGTGGGGTGAACGCCCGACAACGTGAACGCCCGTCACACCGAGCGGAGCCGGGCCCGCCGCGCCCGGGCAAGGCCTAGAGGGCAAGGTCGAAAATCGCATCCCAAGCGTTGGAAGGAGCACCATGATGAACCGATTTGTGGCGCGGCGCGGCCGGAGATGGAGTCTGCTGTTTCTGGGGTTTGCCCTGCCAGCCGCGGTCGTAATCGCTGCCGATCCCGGCCCGTTTCCGGGTGTCAGGAGTCAGTGGAACGGATACGACCGCTACGACTTCGCGTGCGATGGGCGCAAGTGCATTCTTGTGACGCCCAAGAAAGCCGCCCCAGGCAAGCCCTGGATCTGGCGGGCCAGGTTTTTCGGCCACGAGCCGCAGGTCGATCTGACCCTGCTGGCCCGCGGGTTTCACCTGGCGTACATGGACGTCGTGGAAATGTACGGGAATCCCGCAGCGGTCGCGCATTGGAATGCCTTTTACCAGGAACTGACCACGCGGCAGGGGTTGGCCAGACGCGTGGCGTTGGAAGGCATGAGCCGAGGCGGCTTGTACATCTACAACTGGGCGGCAGCGAACCCGGAAAAGGTCGCGTGCATCTACGCCGACGCACCCGTGTGCGATATCCACAGTTGGGCCAAACGCAAAGACCAAAGCCCGGCGACTGCCCGGTTCTTCGCCGACTGGCTGAAGAGCTACGGGCTGACCGAGGACCAACTTGCCGACTACCGCGGCAACCCGATCGATCGTCTTGAGCCCCTGTCGCGGGCCGGCGTTCCGCTGCTGCACGTCGTGGGCGATGCCGACGACGTGGTACCGGTGGCGGAGAACACCGCCATCCTCGAGACGCGTTACAGAAAGCTGGGCGGCCACATCGAGGTGATCCACAAGCCGGAGGTAGGCCACCATCCGCATTCGCTGACAGACCCGACGCCGATCGTGGATTTCATCGTGCGGTATGCGGAAGTCCGCGAAAAAGGGGCAGGACTCTTTTTCCGCACAAAAGAGTCCTGACCCCTTTTCGAAAAACCTGACTTAGCAACATACGGAGCGGCAAGCATGACAACCATTCAACGAGCCACAAAGACAGAACGTGGCCAAGCTGTCGTAACCCGTCGGCGGTTCCTGGCCGATGCTGCCCTGGGCGTGGGCGGGGTGGCCGTCATGGCCGCCTCGGCCGGCCGAGGTCGCTCTGCCGATCAGGGCCCGACGGTTACACGCGGCACGAAGGCGACTGGATCGCCGGCGATCGACGAAGCGATTCAAGCAGCGAATACCGAGTTGTGGCGACGTTTCGTCGATCCCCGATGGCACACGATCTACAACCACGCCGACCTGGATGGCACGGTCGTCCTCCCCACGGCCGAAGAATGCCTCGCCGACAAACCGAATGCCCTCTCCTGGGACATTTCGATCAGCGATGGTGCCATGTTTGGCGGGCTCTACATGGAGGCGGCCCTTCATCGCTGGACGATCACCCGCCAAGCCGCAGACCGCCAGAAAGCAAGCCGCATCGCCGACGGCCTGATGAAGCTGGCCACCGTGGGAAACACGAAAGGGTTCATCGCCCGTGGCCTGACCGCCGACGGCAGCGCCCATTACGCCCTGAGTTCCAACGACCAGACCTTGCCCTGGCTGTACGGCATCTGGCGTTACCTGCGCAGCGATATCCCGGACGAAGTCCAGCGGCAGAGAGTGACGGCCGAGATCATCGAGGTTGCCGAAGCCCTGCACAGCCACGGGTGGCGTGTTCCCAGCGACCGGGCTCCGTTCGACTATTTCGGCGCGTTCGGCGATTTCGGCTGGAACGGTGCGCCTCGGCTCCTCTTCCTCCTCAAGATGGCAGCCAACGTGAGCGGCGACGGAAAGTGGGAGGAACGCTATCACCAGGCGATCGCAGAGAAGGTCCCCTCGGGAAGAGCAAGCCGGCTCGAGACGTGCCGGAAAGGAATGGTCTCAGCCCTGAAAACCTACCACACCTGGACCGCCTGTCCGGGCGTCGTCGGCTTGCGCGGTTTGTGGGAAATGGAGAGCGATCCGGCACTCAAGACCGCCTACGAGCAGGGACTCAGAGCAAGCGCCGCAGTGGCAGCGGAAAGCCTTCCCCTGGCCCGCCAGTTCGACAACGACGACCGGCAGACATTCCTTGTCGACTGGCACGCGATCAACACGCTGTGGCACCCGCAGAAATCCGTCAAAGAAACCCTCGCCCAGGCCAGGAAACAGCTCGAACTGCTCGATTCGCTCTCACCCCGGCGGCCGTACGAAGTGCGGCTGATGCGCGAACCGCTGTTCGCCGCCTGGGTGGTCACGCTTTGTCCCGATCCGGCCGTCCTGCGGCAGCACGCCCCGGCGATCCTGGACGCGATCGACCATTACCGCTGGGACCGCCTCTATCTCTCCCAGTTCTTCGCGGCGGAATCGGCCTGGTATCGCTTGAAATTGAGCGGCGTGGTTTAGCGCGGGCGATGCGGGGCGGGTTACGATCTTCCAGAACTCACCATTTTCGCTCGTGCCCCGGTTGCAGGAAAAGCGGCGTTAGCGGACACTTTTTTTCCTTTCACCTGCCACGCACACACGAGGAGCGCGCATGGGATTCTTGTCAGGAAGCATGACTTTCGAGTGTTTTCGTGTCGGCGGCGCGCAGCCCCGCCAGTTCGGCCCGGAACACGTGGACGTGTTGAGAAAACATGCCATCGATGGGCGTCAGCGATTCTCGAACGAGCAAGCAAGTGTCGGTTTTCTGGCGGGCAATCACCTGCTGGACAGTGACTTTGCTCTGGAAAAGAACGTCTTCGGGGACGCGTTGCATTTCGCCGTGCGGATCGACACCAACCAGGTTCCCGCCGCCATGCGCCGGGCCTGGCTGCAAATCGAACTGGCTACCCTCACGGCGGACGCGCCCGACCGCCGCCCCACCAAGGCCCAACGCCAGGAGGCCAAGGACGCCGTGGAGGCACGCTGCGAAGAAGCGGCTCGCAGTGGCCAGTTCCAACGGATGCAGCAGTTCCCTGTCTTGTGGGACGCAACGAGCGGACGGCTTTACTGTGGCAGCACCAGTTCCTCGGCCAGCGACGTCTGCTCCGATCTTCTGTTCAAAGCGTTTTCGCTGGAGCTAAGCCGCCTGTCATCGGGAAAGCTGGCCTTGGAGTGGGCGACGGAGGCGCGGCAGCGCAAGGCGTTGCAGGACGCTGTTCCAGCCAACTTCCGCGGTGACGGGGCCCGGGCCGAAGTGGCGTGGTGGGACGGCGAAGGTGACAACTACGACTTCCTCGGAAACGAGTTCCTGTTGTGGCTCTGGTGGCGATGGGAGACGCAAGGCGACAGCATCGAACTGTCGGACGGGTCCACGGTAACGGGGATGTTCGCCAGGACGATCACTTTGGAATGTCCGCGTGGCGAATCAGGCAAGGGGACGATCTCGGCCGACGATCCAACGTATCTTCCCGAAGCGGCTCAGGCGATCCGCTCCGGCAAGCTGCCCCGCAAAGCAGGTCTGATTCTCGTCCGCCATGGCGAACAATACGAACTGACACTCCAAGCCGAGACGTTCGCGGTCAGCGGTGCGAAGATCCACGTCGACGAGGATGCCGAAGGCCGGGGGATCCTGGATAGCCGCATCGAAGGCCTCCGCGGACTCAGGGAGACGCTCGATCTGTTGTTCCGGGTTTTTTGTCAGCGCCGTATCGCTCAAGGCTGGTCCACCGAACTGAAACAAGTACGGGAATGGTTGACTGCGAAGCCGCGATCCAGGCGAACGTGAAGTCGCTCACGATGCCGCCTTGGGAACGAGGGCGGGTCAGCTGCGCACGGCGGCCATGTTCCACGCAGGCCCCGTCGCCGTCGCCACGAGCATCGGCCGGACATGTTCGGCAATCGCCTGCTCGATCGCGGACATCGTGAAACCAGACCACTTCCCCGGTGGTCGAGTACAGAAACGGGACGCGAAAGCCGCGCAAGTTGAACGGGGTGTTCTGCTGGCCCGTTTCTGGCACCGCAGCCTGGCGGGCATCTTGCTGACCACGGGCCAAGCCAAGTTGGCCATTCCGCAGTACGAGCAGGCCATCCAGAAGACGACCATCCAGGGTTACGTCGAAGGCTGCCCAAAACCCCTGGCCGAAGCCCGCGCCAAAGCCAGCGGGCAGGAACGCCGAGTTTCTGCTGATCGCCCCGAGGCATCGGAATGCGTGCCGATTAGCGCAGATCCGCGTGCAGCCCCAGTGTTCCGACTCTTCCCCTTGGTCACTTTTGTCTTTGACAGTTTTCTACTCACTTCGCCGCCGTTACCGTGGCCGTGACGGCTCGTTCCTCCGCCTTTTCGGGCAGCTTTTCCAAAATGTCCAAGAGCACGTGATCGGTGTCAAGGGCTTCGGCCTGGGCCTCAAAGTTCAGGATCACTCGATGCCGCAACGCCGGCAGGTAGACGCGGCGGACATCCTCAAAGCTGACATTGTAGCGGCCTTCCAGCAGCGCCCGGACCTTGGCGGCCAGCGCCAGCGTCTGCGCGGCCCGCGGACTGGCACCCCAGCGCAGGTACTGGTTCGTGATCGGCACGGAGAACGGCCCGTCCGGATGCGTGGCCAGGACCAGACGGACGAGGTAATCCTCGACGTGCGCGGCCAGGATCACTTCCCGCACCAGTTGCTGCCACTTGAGAATCTCGCTGCCGTCCATCACTTTTTCCGGTTCGACGGTGATGCCGCGCGTCGTCCGCTGGACGATCGTCGCCAGTTCCTCGCGGCTGGAGTAACCGACCCGCAGCTTGAAGAAGAACCGGTCCAGTTGGGCTTCCGGCAGCGGATAGGTGCCCTCCTGTTCGATCGGGTTCTGTGTCGCCATGACGAAGAACGGCTTCTTCAGTTCGTGGCGCGTGCCGGCCGCCGTGACGGTGCCTTCTTGCATGGTCTCCAGCAGGGCCGATTGCGTCTTGGGCGTGGCCCGGTTGATTTCATCCGCCAGGCAGATTTGCGTGAAGACCGGTCCGCGTTGGAACTCGAAGACCCGCTTGCCGTCCGCCGTTTCGAGCACCATGTTCGTGCCCAGGATATCGGCGGGCATCAAATCGGGCGTGAATTGGATTCGCGAGAAATGCAAATCCAACGCCTGGGCCAACGTGCGGACCAGGAGCGTCTTGCCCAGGCCCGGAACGCCTTCCAGCAGGCAATGCCCGCCCACGAACAGACAGGTCAGCACGCCGTGAACGATCTCGTCGTGGCCGACGATCACGCGGCCGATCTGTTCGCGCACCGCCTCGTATCGCTGCCGGAACTCTTCCGCCCGCTGCTGCATCGACTCGCCGATACTCATGGGTTCTCCTTGCAGGTCCAGGGGTCAGGCTTACAGAATTCAACTTTGGCCGATAGAAAGTCCGACCATGTGGAACGTCCTTGCTCGGCCAAAATTGAATTCTGTAAGCCTGACTCCATTTTGCTCACTTGTCCTTCCAAGCTTTCTTTTTCGCCTCCAACAGGCGTTCGGTGTAGGACTTCTGTTGCTCCGCCGCAGGACCCTGATCGGATTGCGCAACGGTTTGCGGCGGCGCGGCCGGAGGCGGCGCGCCGCCGGCCTCCTTCAGGACTTCTTCCAGCGATGCGGGCGGAGGTCCGCCCGGTTCTTCGGCCTGCGGTTCGAAGCGGGCTGCCGCGCGCCGCTCCTCCAATTGTCCGCTGACTTCGGCCTTGCGGCTGCGCAGACGTTTCAGGCGCTCATCCGGCAGTTGCTCCAGGGGACGCCTCAGCACCCGCGCCCACAGCCAGCCGACCGCCGGACCGAGCCAATCGAAACGGATGGTCACGCGGCGGATTAGGACGTCGCAGAAGAACACGCACGCGGTCACCAGCAGCACCAGCGGCCAGATGTCTTGGCGGCTGATCGCTGGGGCCAGATTGTGCCGGAACGTGTCGAAGTCCAGCAACCGCTCCAGCCGGCCCCGCTGCAGGTCGCCCTCGATCAGCTGGCCCGGCTGGCCGCCCTGGGGCACGTGCGCCGCCAGTGTCCGCAGCAGTTCCACGTTCGTCTCGCGGTCGCGGAACTCGGACGAGTAGGGCACGGTCACGCCGGCCAGGATCGGCGACTTGCCGGCCCCCGGCACGACGTTCACGAAGTAGCTGCCCGCCTTGTCCGCCGCGAACTCGCCCACGTAGCGGCCGGGCGCGACCTGCTCGATCGTGACCTGGAAGTCTTTCAGATCCGGATCGACGGCCACGCCCGACATGTTCAGGAAGTTCAGGAATTGGTCGTCCTTGTCCAAGGCCGTGACCACGACCCGGACCCGGCCGTTCTTGACATCCGTGGCGACCGAGAATTTGCCTTCCTCGTTCACGGGCCGCATCGCCCAGCGGATCATTTGCGAGAACAGTTTGTCGTAGTTTTCCCACCGCGTCCAGGCGTTGGCCCAGCGCTGTCCGGCGTCGGTCGTCCAGGCCACGCTGCGGCCCAGGCCGAACGTCCAGCCGGCCAGAATGGTAGCGTTTTGAGCGTCCGGCGGATCCGGCGAGACCAGGGCGACTTCGACCAACGGGTTCTTCTTGACCGTCGTCATCACGAAACCCGACAGGGGCGGCAACGGCTCGCGAAGGCCCTGCAGCATTTCGTGCGGATACACCAGGCGCGGCGGCAGGTCCGGCAGATCCTTGACCAGCGGCCGGGCGACGCGGCGGGCCTCGATCTGGAAGATGCGCGGCAGCGCCTTGGCGCTCTTGACCACGTAGTACTGCCCGCCCGTCGCCGAGGCGATGTCCTTCAGCGTCTGATGTCCCGCGGGCCCGTGCGCCCCGACGGCCACCGTCGAGATCTTGATCTTCTGCTGCACGAATCCGTTGACGGTGCGGAGACTCGGCGGCGACGGATCGCCATCGCTGATGATGATCATGTGCTTGACCGAGGCGTTCACCTGGTTGAAATCTCCCAGGGCCATCTTCATCGCCGGATCGAATTCCGGCATGTCGCCGGGCGTCATCCGCTCCACGGCGGCGATCAGCCGGTTGCGGCGCTGGCCGATGCGGACCAGCCCTCGATCGCCTTCCCGCCACAGCCACTCTTCCCGGCCGGGTCCCCAATGGATCAAGCCGCAGTAATCCATCGGCCCCAGCGGTTTGATGGCCTCGCGGGCGATCACCTTCTGCCAGTAGTTGCCCTCGGCGATCTCCGAGGCGTGCATGATCATGACCAGCGCTCCGACGGCGCGGATGCGGGCGTTCTCGATGTGAAAATCGACCGGCATGGCCCGTTCCAGTCGCGTGTTCGCCCAGCCGCCGGCGCCGAAGCTGTTCTCGCCGCCCAGCATGACCAGCCCACAGCCGAACTGCTCCGTGTTCCGCACCAGCATCGTGATCTGCTCGTCGCTGAAACTGGTCACCGTGTTCGCGTCCGCCCCGCTGCTTTGCGGCACGTTGGCCAGCACCACACAGTCGTAGGCCTGCAATTCGGCCAGGCTGGTGAACAGGCTGTCGCTGCTCTGCAAGGTGACTTCGAGGTTGTTCGCCTGCAGTCGAGAAATCAAGTAGTCGAAGCCGCCCTTGTGGTCCGCGTCCTCGATCAACAGCACGCGGCCCTTGCCGCGCACGTGGGTGAACGCCGTCGCCAAGTTGTTCTCCTGCATCCGGTCGTCCTGCGGGTTATCCGGCATCAAGGACGCCTTGTAGGTGTACACCGCCACCTCGTCGATGCGGTGCTGGAACGAGAACACGTTCTTGCCGGGCTTCAGTTCGACGTCCTGGCTGTCCGGATTCAGCAACTCCTCCTGCTTGCCCGACTGGCGCACCAGCTTCAGTTTCCCGCGGACGACGCCGGCGGGGTTTTCGGCCGTCGGCCCGGTGAGATTGTCGATCACCACGCGGGCTTCGATCGGCTGGCCGCGGCGGATGTCGCTGGGCAAGACCACCTCGTCGACCTGAACCTCGCCGCGGCCGGTCAACTGGACGGGCACGACGTCGATGCCGATGCCCTGATCGGCCAGCAGGCCGGCGATCGATCGCGCGTCGCCGATGTTCTCGTTGCCGTCACTGACGATCACGACCCGCTTGGCGCTGTCCTCCGGAAACGTCGCGCCGGCCATCTTCAACGCCGCCGCCAGATTCGTCGCGTCGGTCCGCAAGCCCAGCGTCCCTTCCAGATTCAGAAACGGGATGTCGTCGTCGAACGGCGGGACCTCGACCACCGCGTCGTGCCCGAACACGATCACCCCGGCGCAATCCTCCCGATCGGCGCGGCGGTGCCGGCCGACGCCCTGCCGGACATAATCCAGCATGGCCTGCCGCTGCGCCACGGGGATGCTCTCCGACTGATCGAGCAGGTAGGTGACCGTCACCTTGTCGCTGGTCCGCAGGGCCTGGACTTCGGCCAAGGCTGCCACGATCAGCACGAACACCAGCGTGCGGAAAGCCAGCGCAAACAGCCGCCGGTAGCGGCCCAAGCCGGACAGGCTGCGGAAGCTGAAGCCCCATAACAGGGGCAGCAGCAACAGCGCCGTCAGATACCAGGGGTGGACGAAGCCGATGTCAATCCCAAACATGCAGACGTTCCCAACCGCCGCACAGCCATTGAACGCGACACCGATATCTTAGCGGTCAAAGGGCCGCCGCCGCAACCAACGGACAACGACGCAGTCTGGGTCGAGACGTAGGGTGGGTCGAGACGTAGGGTGGGTCGAGTCTTCGAGGCCCACCGGAACCAAGCCCGCCATCCTGACCGCCGCCGCATCGAATCTCCGAATCGATGAGGCGACCTGGCCGGGAAACCGCGTTCCACGGTCGGGCCGTCGAATGCGGCAGCGGCAGAAGGGATACTCGGTCCCGGTGGGCCGGCGCTGCTGCGTTGGCGATTCGAGCTGCTTGGAAGGCGGCGGTTTCCCGGCCCGTGCAAGCCCTTTTCCCGTTGGTTCGCTCTGGCCCACCCTACAAGCGGATCCGCTGCACGCGGTGGTTGTAGGTGTCCAGGATGTGGATTCGTCGCTGGGAGTCCATCCCCAGCGCCCAGGGCTGGTACAACTGGCCGGGCCGCCGGCCCTGGACACCCCACGCCGCCACGAAGCGGCCGTCGCGAGTGAACTTCTGCACGCGATGGTTCCCGAACTCGGCCACATACACGTTGTCCCCGTCCAGCAGCAGATCGTAGGGATAGCGGAGCCGGCCCGGCTGAGCCCCCTGCTCGCCCCAGACCGCCACCAGCCTGGCTTCGCTGCCCGTGGCATCGAAGACCTGAATCCGGTCGTTGCAGGCGTCGGCAACCCAAATGCGGTTGCGTTCGTCCACGGCCAGGCCCTGCGGCCGCGCGAATTGACCCCGCCGGCCGCCATGTCCGCCCCACTGAAACAGGAACTTCCGTTCGGGAGAAAACTTCTGGATCCGATCGTACTCGCCGTACTCCGAGACGTAGTAGTTGCCTTGCGAATCCTGGACACAGTCGGTGACCAGTGTGAACTCGCCCGGTCCGAAACCGTACTTGCCGCCGATCGTTCGATCTTCCAGCAACCGGCCTTGGGGCGTGTAGAACAAAATGCGGAAATAGTGCGTGTCGGCGACCATCAGGTTGCCTTGCCGATCGAACGACAGACCTGTCGGCTTGCCGTTGGTGCTCTCCGGTGTGCGCCAGCTCCGGAGGTACTGGCCGTCCGCCGTAAACACTTGGATGCGGCCGGTCATATCGACAATGTACAGCTGGTCCTCCCGGTCGACCGCCATCGCCCGCGGCTTCATCAGTCGCCCCGCCGACAGGCCTTGCCGACCCCAAACCAGTTCCGGCTTGCCCGGCGGCGACGCGCCGCCGACGCAGCCGACCAGACAGGCGGCGACCAGCAGCGGACCGACGCACGCCGCTTTCGCCGCCGGCCTTGAACCCGCGTCGCGAGGCATCGGCCCTGTGCTCTTTCCCCCGCCTGTCACCATTTCCGTCTCTTGCCTCTTTCGGTTGGCTCGTCGATCTCGTCTCGTCGCCGCCTCATAGTACGGGCCGGGGGACCGCAAAGTCAATTTTGCCTGGACAAGCCGGATTCCCCTTTTCATTGACGATCCGGAGGCCGGGCCGCTAGAATAACTTGAGCGGCCTGTTGAAAAAGGGGGTGGAGACCGTGGGCAAGACGGACGCCGTGATGTGGTGCCGGTGCGGCTCGGAAAGGGGAGAGAGATCATGACGCGCAGCGGTTTGACTGCCCTCGTCGTCTGGGCGGGCCTGGCGGGCTGGCTGAAGACGGGCGCGGAGGCTCAGCAAGTCCAGCTCACTTCGCCCTTCCAGTCGATCAACGAGAGCTTTTACGAGAACTTCGGATTTGGCGGCCTGAACCTGGGACGCAGCGGCCCCGGCGGCGGCTGGTACTTCCGCAGCGGGCCGGCAAACTCGGCGCCGCCGCCCTTCGGCGGATACGACCCGTCCGCCAGCGCCCGGTTCGGAATGCAGTTTGGCGGTCCCTGGGGACCGGGCTTCAACATGCTGGCCGGACAAGGCAGCAACCGCACCCACACGATGACCGCCCCCACGATTGTGGTGCCCCACGGCGGCTCCGGATATCTGTTCAGCGGTTCGATGGTGCCCTTCGTCACCGGCGTGGTCCCCGTCGTCGGCAACGCTCCCCTGGGCATGATGCCCATGATGCCGCAAACACAGTCGTCGCTCAGCCCGCTGGCCGAACGCGCAGCGCAACTGCGACAGCAGGCCGCGGCTCCGGCCGCGGACTTGAATCCCGCGCCGCCGCCAGTCGCGCGGGAAGAGCCGCCGTTGGTCCTCAAGGGCGGCCAGGCTGCCGACGCCCCGACCGCCGCTCGGCCGCCCGTCACCGGCTCCGCGGCGGACAGTTCCGCCAACCGCGGCGATATCAGCGTCGCCGAGATTCGCCGCCAGCAAGCCCAGCAGGAAGCGGCCCGCCAAGAAGAAATCCAGGTGCGAATCGAGAAAGCGCGGGGCCACGAGGAGGCCGGCAACCCCGGACTCGCGAAGATCTACTACCAACAAGCCGCCGCCCGCGCTGACGGCGAGTTGAAGCAACAACTGCTCGCCAAAATCCGCTCGCTGGGCGAAACGCAATAGAGGGTGCGCGTGCCGGATGTGCCGGCCAGAATCCCTTGGATCGCGCGGCACGCGCGCTTCCGTCAATTCGCCGCCGGGTTGACCAGCACCTCGTCCACGAACAGCCACGCGGGGACGGGATGTGGTGTGACCCAGGGCGGCAACGGTCCGAACTTGGCCGTACGCACGCGGACGTAGCGGCCTTCTGCGTCCAAGCCGTCGGCCGTCAGGGCCTGGGTGCGCGGCGGGCTGTGCTCCCGAGGCTGGGCGGTTTCGATGGTCTTGACAACCCAATACTGCTCGCCGTCCAGCGACACGGCGAACTCGACCTGCCTCGGCGGAAAGATGCCGACTCGCGTCGACTCCAGGCAGTTCAGGCCCAGCCGGCGGATCTGCGTCGGCGCGCCGAGATCGACGATCGCTTCCAGGTCGGTTCCCAGGAAGCCCAACCATTCCGGGCTGCCGTGTTCCGCGGCGCCGAGGACGCCGTCCGTGAGTGCCGCGGCGCCGCAGCCGGGATAACGTGGATCGGGTTCGACGCTCAGCGTGACTGACTTGTCCACCGCCGCGTGCGCGGCGTGCGGCGCTTGCGGCGACTTGAGCACTTCGTCCGGCAGCATCTGCGGTCGCAGACGCTCGAAAGGGGTTCGGAGATCGACCTTCTGGACGAGTTCCCACAGTGACGTCTGCTGGCGGCGGAGGGCCAGCGTGCCTGCGATCCACGGCTGGCACCAGCCGGTTTCCGTACACCACGGGCCCCATTCCCAGTCGGCGTTGCTGGCCCAGTACTCCCAGCGGCCGGAATGGAACGCGCGGTACCAGGCTCCGTCCAACTCCGGATGCTCTGGCGGCCCGGAACGGATCTGGATCCGGCACAGGAAGCGGGCCAGTTTGTCCTCGGCCCGCGCGTAGAACGGATCGCCCGTCGCGGCGGCGGCCTCGTGCAGTCCGACCAGCGCAAAGTTGCACGAGTACAGCATGTCGCTCACCGGGTCGCCATCGGTCTGGATGAGGCTGGTCTCGCCCGTGCCATAGGCGGCGTTCGACGCGATGCCCTGCCCGCCGTCGCCGATGACTTCACGGATTCCGCCAGAAGGGTCCTGCAGCGCCGCGAGATCGTCGGCGATCTGCCGCAGCCAGCGGCGATGTTCGGGCGTGTCCTGAATCCGGACCAGCCACGCCAGCGGCAGCAGGAACCGCGAACGCTCGATCGTTCCGCTCCGCAGGCACCAGTTCCACTTGGCGGGATAGGCAGTCATCATCATCCGCATCCCGGTCCTGGTCCGCGCCAACAGCGGTTCGAAGCGGGTTTGTTCGTAGGCCCACAGGTAACACGCCCAAATCCAGGCCTGGTAGTGCGGCGAGTAGTGGACGTGTCGGCGGTTCCAGTACGCCTGCCAGCCTTGCTTCTGCAACGCTTCCTGCTGGACACACGACGGCCGGAATCCGGATTGGCCCGCGGTGCGGAAATTGGCCAGCACGCAGCGCGCCACGGCCTCGGCCCAGCGCGCGTCCTTCAGCAAGGCGGACACCGCCCCGGCCGCCAGCAGCGCACGGGCGTTGTCGTCGCCCCAGTACGAGCCCGGATGGTCCAGGGCCCAGCCGACCAGGCCGTAAGACGGGCTGTCGGGATCCGCCCGCGGTCCTCCCGCCAGGCCCGAAGTCGAAAAGATGTAGTCCAGCAAATTCGCCGCGATCCTCGCGTGCTCCGGCCGGTTGCTGACCGCCGCGTCGCCGGCCAGCAGCATCGCCACCTCGGCGGTGCAGTCGTTGCGGACCGCATAGCGCATCGGCTGATCCCCGCCTGTGCGGATGGTCGAACTGAAGCCTTCCAGGAGGCCCAACGATCCGTCGCCCAGCGGCCAATCGGCCGCCGGCATGTCGCGGACCGTGTTGTAACTCAGGGCCCAGTCCAAAACCTGCTGCGGCCACTTCGGATGGCGCAGGATACGGCTGCGTATGATCCAATCGGCCGAGCGGCGGAGTGCCTGTTGTTCGGCATCCGCCGGCAACGGCTCCTCCGGCCCGTAGCTCGGCCGGACGGTCGGCGTCCAGTTCAATGTCGCCGCCGGCCCGTCTGGCTGCAGCCGGCCCAGGATCGTCTGCCAGATCGTCCGCCACGCCTCCATCGGCATGTAGCGGCCGGAGACGAAGTGACTCAGTTTGGTTGTGGCCACCAGCAAATCGCCGCGCGGATGATCGAACAACACGGGCGCCGACGGTGTGTTTTCCAGCCCATAGACGGCCGTGTCCACGCCCGCCACCTTGGCCAGCGCAAGGTGGCAAGGAAACGGGGACAGGCTCCGATCAGGACGATCGGTGCCTGTCCCCGTTTCTGTGCCTTTCTGGCTCCGATCAGGACGATCGGAGCCTGTCCCTGTTTCCTTGTCAGGACGATGGGAGCCTGTTCCCGTTTCCGGAGCCGGCGACAGGGGCACATACCGACATCCGTTGACGATCACGATCCGCAGCGGCCGCAGGCGATCGCCGAAGATTGTCGAGGTCACCACGCCCCGCTCGGTCTTCGCGTCTTGCGGGGAGCCGACGGTGAAGTCCGGCAACTCCGCGGGAAACTCGACGTACAGCCGCAGTTTCTTGCGTCTCGCTTCGGCGAACGCAGCCGGTTCCACGGCGGTCGTCCGGTCCGGATAGCGATCGGCCAGGATCAGCACGCCGGAACCTTCCGGCGCCGCGCGAAGGGCGTCCTTCGCGTTGTCGTGCCGCAGGCAATCCGCGCCGCCGGCAGTTAGGACACGGTACAAGTCGTTGTCGGCCGCACAGCAGAAGACCAGCTTCTGTCGGGGGCCGTCGAACTCGGCTGCCGCCAGTTGCCCAGCGAGGGCCGCTACGACGGGCCAACACCATGCCACCGTCACGAGCCAACGTTTCATTTCGGCGTCTCCTGCCTCGCCCCAACGTGAACGCCAACGCACGCCATTGGCACGCCGAGGACGCGAAATACAGGCCTTCATACTGTCTCAGCCCATCCTCAAAGCCAAGAGAAAAATCGACCGCCGCGTCCGACGGGTCGGACTCGAACATTCTTCCTTTAATTCATGGCCGACACGTTCCGATTTCGTGATCGTAATCGATGCCACACGTCGCATGCCACTGGAGAACCGGGGCATCAAGCGCGAGATGTGCCGTTGGCCAGCAAGGCGGATCGTTGACCGAACAACGACGTCAACAGCCATCTGTCGGGCGGGGCCGGCGAAGGGAAACTCGCGGAGGCGGTGCCGGCGTTGGCGGAACCGCAGTTCGCCTGGCCCGCGTAGCCCGCCGAGCCGGCCCAGCGCTGGGGGACCGTCGAGTCCCGCGATCTCTTGCGGACGGACGGGCCGTCGCGGACCCGCGGGGTCTCGCACGAAACCTGGAGCGACGCGATGTCGGCGGACTGTTCGGTGTGCCGACCGATGCTGCGTCGTCTGAGGGCGGCCCGCCCGGCCGATCCCGCGCTGACGGACCGCGCGTTCGGCAAGCTGGACGAACTGCTGCTCGACCTGCCGCCGCTTCTTGGTACAATCTTTCCGACGGCTTCTGTCCGCGATTCCCACGCCACCCGGAGGTCCCGTTCATGAAAGCTCTTGCTGCTGTGCTGTGTTGCGTTGTCTGCGGGCCGCGATTGGTTTCGGCCGACGACGAAGCGCCGGCGATCCAAAAAGTCGAACTGGCCTCGAACCGCGCGATTCAGGTCAACGGCCAGCCGTTCTTTCCGATCATGGCTTGGCTGCAGGATGCCGCGAATTTCCCGGCCGTGCGGGACTGCGGCATGAACACCACGGCCGGGTATTGGCCGGGCTCCAGCGGCACGCAGGACGTCGTGGAATACCAGGGACTGGTCGCCAAGGCCGGGTTGTACGGCGTGCTGCCGTTCGGTCCGGGGCTGAAGGATCATCCGCAGTTGCTGGGCTACATCCACGACGACGAGCCGGACCTGCCGCATCAGGTGAGCGAAGCGGAGGTGATTCCGGCTGCGCACCTGGCGGTCAACCGCAGCACGCCGCTGTGGAAGATCGTCGACGGCGTGACGCACACCTGGTCCGTGCTGGATCCGATGGAGGGCGCGGCGATCACGATCCGGCTGAGGGACAAGGTCACGGTGGAGCGTCTCGCCGTGTGGCCGACGATTTCGCCCGGATTGGCGGTGGCGAAGGAGGTCGAGTTCCAGGGCGACGGCAAGCCGCTGGTGACCGCGACGCTCGAAAACAAGAAGGGGCGGCAGGAGATCCGGCTGCCGGCGCCCGCCACGTTCCGCGAACTGAAGCTGACGGTGCGTTCGGCTTATCCCGGCCAGAACACATGGGGCTCGATCAGCGAAATCGAAGGCTTCGACGCAGCCGGCGACAACCGGCTGCTGGCGCCGCCGCGTTACGAACCGCGGGCGCAGCCGGAGGCGTCTCTGGCCGCGTACCGAAAAATCAAGGCCGCCGATCCGTCGCGGCCGGTGTTCATGACCTTGACCGGGAACTTCCATCCCCATTTCGGCAAATGGACCGAACAACAGCGGACATCGCTGTACCCGGCCTACATCCAAGCCACCGACATCGTCGGCTACGACATCTACCCCATCTACGGCTGGAACAAGCCCGAGTGGATTCACCTGGTGCATGACGCCACCCAGTTGTTGGCCGACCTCGCCGGTTCGCGGCCGCTGTACGCCTGGATCGAAACCAGCAAAGGCGGCCAGTGGACCGGGGCGTTGGAGAAGCAGAAGGAGGTAACGCCGGCGCACATCAAGGCGGAGGTCTGGATGGCCATCTGCCGGGGCGCGACCGCCATCGGCTACTTTACCCACGTCTGGAAGCCGTCCTATCACCAGTTCGGCGTGCCGGAGGCGAACCGCGCGGCGCTGCGGGAGATCAATGCGCAGATCACGCGGCTGGCGCCGGCCATCCTGGGCGCTTGTCCGGACCAGGCGGTCTCCGTCCGCGCCGACTCGGAGATCAAGCTGGCCGTGACGGGCAGGCGGCAAGGCGGCAGCCTGTATCTTTTTGCGGTGAATTACGACGAGCGTGCGGTGGCCGCCGAAGCCACGTTCTCCGTCGCGGGACTGGCGGCGGGCGCCGAGATCGAAGTGCTGGACGAAGACCGTGTGCTGCCTGCCGAGGCGGGCGGGTTTCACGACGCTTTCCCGCCGCTGGGCGTCCACCTGTACCGAATCAAGAATGCGAACGGAGGTTGAGCCGCTCGCCTTGTGCGCGGACGACGCGCCGTTGGCGTCCGGCCCGCACGGAAAAGCAAGCCGGGGCTACTCGTGCTGCCCCGGCGGACCTGGGTACAATCGGAGCCGGCTCACCAACTCAAGGAGACCTGCCATGCCGTATCGAACCAATCGTCGTCATTTCCTGTCCGCCGCGGCCTCCGGCGGAGCGGGATTGCTGATCCTGGGCAACAGCCGGTCGGCGCGAAGCTATCAGGCCAACGACAAGTTGAATCTCGCCGTGATTGGAGCCGGGGGACGCGGCGCCGCGAACCTGAGCGACGTGTCCAGCGAGAACATCGTCGCGCTGTGCGACGCGGACGAGCGGCGGGCCGCCAGTTCGTTCGCCCGGTTTCCGCAGGCCAAACGCTACTTTGACTATCGCCAGCTGCTGGAGCAACTCGACCGCCAGATCGACGCGGTGGTGGTCAGCACGCCCAATCACGTTCACGCTCCGGCCAGCGTCACGGCCATGCGGATGGGCAAGCACGCGTATTGCGAGAAGCCGCTAACGCATTCCATCGCGGAAGCCCGCGTGGCGGCTCGCGTGGCGGCGGAAAAGAAGGTGGCCACGCAGATGGGCACGCAGATCCATGCCACGGACAACTACCGGCGGATCGTCGAACTGATCCGCGCCGGGGCCATCGGCACGGTGCGCGAGTTCCATGCCTGGCTGCGCGGCGGCCGCGGCGCCGGGGACCGGCCGCAGGACAAGCCGCCGGTCCCGGAGGGACTGCACTGGGACGTCTGGCTGGGCCCGGCGCCCGAGCGGGCCTATCATCCCTGCTACGTGCCGCACGACTGGCATTACTGGTGGGACTTCGGCGGCGGCGAGTACGGCAACATGGGCTGCCACTTTCTGGACCTCGCGTTCTGGGCCCTCGAACTGCGGCATCCCACGGCGATCTCGGCCGACGGCCCGCCGCCGCATCCGGAGAGCACGCCCACCCAGCAGCACGCGCGGTACGAGTTCCCCGCGCGCGGCGCGCGGCCGCCGGTCACGGTGACGTGGACTCAAGGCACGAAGCCGCCGCCGATCTTCCAACAGCACCAATTCCCCAACTGGGCCTGGGGCGTGTTCGTCGGCAGCGAAGGGATGCTGCTGGCCAGTTACGGACAGCGCCTGCTTTGGCCGCAGAAGAAATTCGCGGACTACCAGCCGCCCGAGCCCTCGATTCCGCCTTCGCTCGGTCATCACCAGGAATGGATCGCGGCCTGCAAGACGGGCAGCCCGACGACGTGCAACTTCGACTATTCGGGCGCGGTCACCGAGACGGTGCTGCTGGGCAACATCGCCTACCGCGTGGGCCGAAAGCTCGAGTGGGACGCGGCCCGCATGAAGTTCCCCAACTGTCCCGAGGCGGAGCAGTACCTGCAGCGCGAGTACCGACCCGGCTGGACGCTGTGACCGGCAAAACGGCAGCCGGCAGCCCGCTGGTTGCTTGGCTGCCGACGCGGCCGTCGGCGAAGCTGAGCGGAGAGGCGAACGTCCGGCGCCCGGCGGAACAGGGAGCCAGTCTTTCGGAGCCAGGGGGGGGCTGGATCGGGAGGAGTGGGAAGCGGGGAGCCAGAGTGGAGCCAGGCCAACTGGAGGGACGGATGCGAGGGATGCGAGGATGCGGGAGGAACCACCGCTGATGAACGGAGACGAATTACGGACGTTTCTGCAGGAGCAAGTTGGCCTGTTCCGCGGGTTCCCGCCTGAGCGGGTGCAACGGGTGGCCGATGGCTCGCGCATGGTGTCGTTCGAGCCGCAGGAGGCGATGGTCGAATTTGGCGAAGACGCCCGCTTCCTGGGCGTTCTGTTGGAAGGGGAAGCGGCGCGTTCGGTCGTCTCCAACAGCGGCCGGCGGCAAGGGCTGGGCCGGCTGCAGCCGGGCGACGTGTTCGGCGAAATGGCCCTGATGACGGGCGACAAGACGACGTGCGATGTGATCGCCCAGACGCGCTGCCGGGTGCTGCTGGTCCCGGTGACGCTGTTCTCGACGGTCATCATGTCCGAGCCGCAGGCGGTGCGGCGGATCTCCAAGACGATCGCGGACCGCTTCCAGCAGCGGCTGCAGGATCCGGCCGCCGCCGCGGCCGCGTTGCAGCAGAGCCAAGATCCCTACGGGCTGCGTTTGCACGGCGAGCGGCCTGAGATCATCCTGGTCCTGAACTGTGGCTCCTCGTCGCTCAAGTACAGCCTGTTCGACACCGAGGACGAGCAACACCAGGCTCACGGCACGATCGAACGCATCGGTTCGGGCCAGATGCGTCAAGCTCAGCGCAGCCCGCGCGGGGAGGTGAGCCGGGAATTGGGGGCCGGCGGGTATGCCGAAGCCTTGGCCGCCATGCTGCGGCAACTCACGGCGGCAGACACGGGCGTGCTCAACGAACCGGGGCAAGTGAGCGTCGTCGGCCACCGCGTCGTTCACGGCGGCGAGCGTTTTAGCGAGGCCGTCCTGATCACCGAATCGGTGCTGCGGGAAATCGAGGCGCTGAGTCCCTTGGCGCCGCTGCACAACCCGGTGAACCTCGCCGGAATCCAGGAGGCACGCCGCGTGTTTCCGCTGGCGCCGCACGTGGCCGTTTTCGACACGGGATTCCACAGCACCCTGCCTTCCTATGCCTATCTGTACGGACTGCCGTATGAGCACTACGAACAGCAGCACGTGCGGCGGTACGGATTTCACGGCATGTCGCACGCCTACGTCTGCCTGCGGGCGGCGCAGTACCTGCGGCGGCCGTACAACGAACTGGAAATCGTCTGCTGCCATCTGGGCAACGGGGCTTCGGTCTGCGCCGTCGACCACGGCCGCTCGGTGGACACATCCATGGGATTCACGCCCGCCGAGGGCCTGATCATGGGGACCCGCTGCGGGGATCTCGATCCCGGCGTCGTCACGTACCTGGAACGGACCGCCGGGCTGACGGGCGGCCAGATCGACGAACTGCTGAACAAACGGAGCGGGCTGCTGGGCTTGTCGGGCATTTCCGGCGACATGCGCACGATCGAACAGGCGGCGGACCAGGGGGATCACCGCGCCCTGCTGGCGCTCAAAGCGTTCTGCTACCGGGTACGGAAATACCTCGGGGCCTACGTCGCGGCCATGGGCGGCTTGGACGTGGTCCTGTTTACGGGCGGCATCGGTCAGGGCAGCGCCGGCGTGCGCAGCTTGTCCCTGCAGGGCCTGCGCTGCATGGGAATCTGCCTGGACGAGCAGCGGAACCGCGAGGCCCGCGGCTTCGACGAAGTCTGCCGCATCTCGACCGACGACTCGCCAATCACCGTGCTGGTCGTGCCCACGGACGAGCAGCGGATGATCGCACGGGAAACGCTGCGAGCGCTCAGCCGCTCGTACCTCGCGCAGGTCTTGGAGGCGCAGCGTCAGGAGCCGATCCCCGTGGAGATCTCGGCGCACCACGTGCATCTGACTCAAGAGCACGTCGAGGCGCTGTTCGGAGCCGCCCATCAGCTGACGAAAGCGGGCGACCTTTCGCAACTCGGTCAGTTCGCCTGCCAGGAGCAGGTGACGCTGGTCGGGCCCAAGGGACGCGTTCCGCGGGTTCGCGTGTTGGGTCCGGTCCGCCGCGCGACGCAGGTAGAGATCGCGATGACCGAACAGTATCAACTCGGCATCCACGCCCCGATCCGGGACTCGGGCGATCTGGACCACACGCCCGGCGTCACGCTGGAAGGTCCGGCCGGCAGCGTCGCGATCGACCGCGGCGTGATCTGCGCTATGCGGCACATCCACATGACGCCGGAGGACGCGCTGCGGTACGGCTTGCGCGACAAGTCCACTGTGCGGGTGCGCATCGCCGGAGATCGGGAAATGATCTTCGGCGATGTGCGCGTACGGGTAGATCCCAACTATCGGCTGGCCATGCACCTGGATACCGACGAAGGCAACGCGGCGAACCTGAAAACCGGCGCCCAGGGCTACATCGACGGTATCCAGAGTCAGGATTGATTCGACCCGCCGCATGGTTGCCGTCACGGCGCCGCCGCGAAAGCCGCGCGACGGCTTCGTGGCCCGAGAGGGCGCGTGGCGGGACCGGCGGGCTAAGGCTCAGCGGGCGCCGGCGTTGCCTGGGCTCGGTAGTAGTCGATCGAACGCCGCAGGCCTTCCTCGAAATCGACCTGCACTTCGTAGCCCAGCAGGCGGCGGGCCTGGGTGATGTCGGCCATGCTGTCGCGGATGTCGCCCACGCGGGGCGGTTCGTGGTGCGGCGGGACGTGTACGCCCAGCAGCCGGTTCAGCGCCGCCAGCAAGGTCAGCAGGTCGGTCGACCGGCCGTTGGCCAGGTTCATGGTCCGCCCGGCGACGTCGGCGGCTTCGGCGGCCAGCAAGTTGCCGTGGACCACGTTGGCGACGTAGGAGAAATCCCGCGTCTGGCGGCCATCGCCATAGATCACCGGCTGTCGGCCTTGCAGCATGGCGGTGATGAACAGCGGGATCACGGCCGAGTAGGGGCTGGCCGGGTCCTGCCGGGGCCCGAAGACGTTGAAGTACCGCAGGCCGACGGTCTGCAGGCCGAAGCTGTGCCAGAACGCCTGGCAGTAGTACTCGCCGGCCAGCTTGGCGGCGGCATACGGCGACAGCGGGTGCGGCAGGTCGCTCTCCCGCATCGACACGAAGGGCTGATCGCCATACAGGCTGCTGGAGGCCGCATACACCACGCGGCGCACCCCGGCGCGGCGGGCCGCGTCCAGCAAGTGCATGGTGGCGGTCACACAGTCGCGGTGCGTGTCCAGCGGCCGCTGCAGGCTGAGCGGCACCGACGGCAGGGCCGCCTGGTGGAACACGTACTCGACGCCTTCCACCGCCCGCTCGACCAGCGGCAGGTCGGTCAGATCGCCCTGGATGAACTCGACGTCCGCAGCAAACGACGAGAGGTTTTCAAACCTGCCGGTGCTCAGGTTGTCCAAAACTCGCACCCGATCTCCGCGGCGGACCAAGGCCTCGGCGATGTGCGAACCGATAAACCCGGCGCCGCCCGTGACCAGACAACTGCGTGGTGACATTCTTAGCTTTCGCGAAGTTTCGTGAACAAATGACGGTATTCCTGCCGGTGTGCCTTGCCGGCCATGCGGCTCAAGGGCGCGACGTGCGATTGGGCGTCCATGACCAGAATCAAATCGCTGTCGTCCGGCGGCAGATCGCGGAGCGCCGCGACGCGCAGCGTCTCGCGTTCGGCGTTCTGGAAAGCCTCTGCGGACGAAGCCGGATCGTCTCCGGCCGCCGCACCGGCGGCCGCATCCTCCGCCTCGTCGCCCGGCGAGACCGCGTCTTCGGAGACCGCGACGGCAGCCGGCGTCGGCGCCGTCTCGGAGACGCCGGCGGGCACGGTCTGGGCGGCGCGGTCCGCGCCGACGGAGCCGGCCAGCGGTTGGAAGATCGTTTGCAGGGCCGCCGTGAATTCGTGTTCCTGGAGGCTCAGCGGCCGCGCGCCTCGCAGCCCCGATTGGGCCTCTAACTCGGCGTAATGATCGCGGACCGCCTCTTCTTCAAAACCGTCGCCGAACGGGTTCGCCGCTGAATCCTCGATCTCCGCCACGGACGGCGCCGGCTCCGGCGATGTTTCGTTGTCTTCTTCCTGCGCCGCGTCGTCGTCCGCGTCGTCGTCCGCAGCGGCTTCTGGGTCTTCCCACTCGGCGACGTGCAGTTCGATCTGTTCCAACTGGCTGGTCAGATCGATGACCTCCGGGCGCCCCGCGGCAGGCCTCGGCGGCAACTCGCCGGCGCCGTCGGCAGAGTCTTCGTCGCCACGGTTTTTGTTGCTGCCGTCTTCGTCACTACCGTCCAGCGAGCCAAACTCCACGACGTTTTCCGCGCCCTTCGCCGCTTGGGCTTTCGAAGGCCAGGGCAGCGGCAACTGTTGCAAGTCCGCCCAGGATTCCTCGACAAGCGCCGCGTCCAGGGCCGGACGTTGGGCGGCGGCGGCCAGCATCAGCGCATGGTCGCACACTTGATTGATCAACCGCGGAATGCCGCCGCTGGCGTGATACACGGCTTGCCAGATGTCGCCCGCAAGGATGCGATCCGGGTCGCCGCCCGCAGCGGCCAGTTGGGCGCGGGTGTAGGCCGCCGTTTCGTCGTAATTCAAGGGCGGCAAATAGCAGCGGGCTGCGATTCGCTGGTTCAGCGATTCCAGCTTCGGGCTCGACAGCCGTTCTTCCAGAGCCGAGTTGCCGGACAACACCGGCCGCAGACGCGACTGGCCGCCCACCACCACGTTGGTAATCATGCGGATCTCTTCGATCAACCGCACGGACAGCGTCTGCGCTTCGTCGATGATCAGCAACAAGCCCTCTCGCGCCGCATCCGGCGATTTCGCGAATTCGATCATCGCCAGCCGCAGTTCCCCTTCGTCCAAGCCGCGATACGGAAGATTCAACTCGAACATCATCGCCTGCAACAGGGCCCGCCGAGTGCAGAACCGGGCATGGTCCAGCTTGACCACGTGGAACCGCTCGCGGAACTGGTCGGCCAACAGCGCACAAACGAGCGATTTCCCCGTGCCGGGGCCGCCGACCAGCAATCCCGGACCCTCGGCGCGCTCGATGCAACGCGCCAGCGTCTGACGGCTGTTCTCGATTGCCGCGGCGGGAAAGTAGCGATCAATACGCGGCGTCGAAGGAAACGGTCGGGCATTCAGATGGAAGAAGGCTTCGTACATGTCGGCAAACTTTCCCAAATTGCACCCAGTTGGCAAAACAGCGCCGGCCGGCATCCTGCTCAAGCTGCCTATCTTTGCAACATCAGCGCTCTCCGGCACTTCCGGCCGCATTGATACAAATCGGCAGTGTCCGCTTCGCTCTCCAGCCGGACCCCCGTAGGCGTGCCTGCTCGTCGTGTCTTTGCACGGGACGGGAGTTGGACCTTCCAAAAGACAGGCTGCTTGCCGCCGGTGCATCTCTGTTGCACAGGCCGACTGAGTCGTCAAAATCCGCACGGTCGCGACGATTTTGGCTGACCGTCAAGGTCGCTATCAGCCGAATACTCTTGGGAACCGTCATCTCGTGCGCTCTCATCGTCAAGTTGCCGGTTCAAGGGGGGGGGAATATGGCTTGCGACCAGCATCTGGCCGCCCTGCGCGCTGCGGCGGCCAAGATTGTCCGTTTCTTTGCGCCGCTGTTCGGCGTCTGGCCAGCACGAGCCCGCGGGGGCGTTCCTCAGCCCGCTGCGGCGTGCCTGGTGATCGCACTGGCGGCGGCAAGCGTCGGCGCGCAGACACCGCCGCTCATCTTCAACGGGCAACTCCGCGATGAAGCCGTGCGGGCGATTCCGTTTCAGGAGCTGGATGAAACCGCCCAGGCCAAGCTGCGGAGCGTCGTGTCACGAGCCACGATCTATCGCCGCTTGCCGGCTCAGACCGTGGATTGCGATCCGGATCTGCACTTGTTCTTGGTCCGCTACCCGGAGGTGGTCGTCAACATCTGGCAGCTGATGGGCGTCACCAAAGTCAAGGTCAGCCGCACGGGACCGCTGACCTTTGACGCCAGTGACGGCGCAGGAACGGTGAGCCGCGCGGAACTCGTTTACGGCACGCGAAACGTACAGATCTTCTATGCCGAAGGCGCGTACGACGGGCCGCTGCTGCAGAAGCCCGTGACCGGGGCCTGCGTACTGTTGCTGCGATCGGCCTACAGCGAGCGGGACGGCAAGCCGAGCGTGTCCGACACGCTGGACGTGTTCGCCCGCTTGGACCACCTGGGCGCGGAGATCATCGTCAAGACGCTCTATCCGGCGGTCGCCAAAGCCGTGGACTTCAACTTTACCGAGTCGGTCCGATTCGTGGGCCAGGTGTCGCACGCCGCCGAGTTGAACGGACCCGGAATGCAGCGACTGGCTTCCAAAATGCGCAACGTGCAGCCCGAGACGCGGGACCTGTTTGCCAGGCACGTCGAACTGGCTTACCAGCGAGCCGTACTGCGCCGCGGCGAGCCCGCTGTGCCGCTGGCCTCGTCGGTGACAGAGCATCGCGTCGCACCGGCCGCCGCCGTCGCCGCCGTGGAAACGCCGTCGCCGGACGCCGGCATCGAACTGAACGTCTCGTCCGTCCTGCCCGACGCCCCTGACGCCCCCGGCGAGCCCGCCGAACCGCGGGAAAAACCGATGTTCCGGCGTTGAACCGGAACCAGCGTTGCTCTGGAAATGGAGCCGAGGTTCATGGTTCTGCCGGACGCCGACGCAGTGGGCATGGTAACGCCACACCCCGACAGCCACGGATCGCGACGGCAGTTTCTGTCTGCCACGCGGCGAACCGCGCGGTTGCTGCTGACGACGCGAGACTCTGGAGCGGAGTGAAGTCCGCTCCAGGAGGTCTGCTGCACGAACTCAAGCTACGCCCACGGCGGCGTGCAAGTGGCGGACGACGGTCGCGTCCAAACCCAACTTGCCGGCCAGTTCCGCCAGGTACTGCTTCTCGGCGTCGGTATCCAATTCGACGGCCAGCAAGGAGGCGGCGTAGACCTGGGCGGCGACCTGTGGATTGGGGACGGCACGGACGAGGTTATCCGTATCCATGGGCTTGCGCAGCTCGGCGGCGAGCATTTCCTGTTCCTGGCCGGTGATGCCATCTTTTTCCAGGTTGCCCGCAATCCGTTCCATCTCGCGCTGGTCGATGCGGCCGTCCGCCTTGGCCGCGTTGACCATCGCTTTGACGATCAGCTCGGCGACCGACTGGACTTCCTGCTCTTCCCGTTCGTTCTGCGGGGCTCGCAGGCCGGCCGCCAACTGGGTCGCCGAATCCAACTGCAACGTTTCCTTCGGTTTGCCGCTGGCGTTGCGGAAGGCTTGCAGGGCCAGGGTTCCGAGCAGCGCCAGGGCTCCGCCGCCCAACCCGCCTTTCACGGACTTGCTGCCGCCGCCCAGGATCGCTCCGGCCAGCGCGCCCAGTCCGCCGATCTTGAGCGCGTCCCGGTTCCCCAGGAGGGAACCAAGCATGTCTCCCAACCCGCCCCCGGCGCTCTTGGCGCCTGCCTGCGGCCGTGGGGACGCGGCCGCGGGCTGCGCCCCGCCCAGAAGTTGCCCCAGGATTCCGCCGATGCCGCCCACGCCTTGCTCGCCCATCGAGTGCTCCACCCGGCTGGCAGTCGATTTCTTCATCCCGCCCTGCAACAACGACCCTAACACATCTAATGCGCTCGCCATGTTCCTGCTCCGTATCCTGAAAATGCGCCACTTGAACGAAAACCGAGCGGCGGACTTCGCCGTCGGCCTGGAGACCATCTTACCGCAAATGGGATCACGGTCCAGGAACGTACGGTCGCTGCTCCGCCAGATCGAAGACTCCGTTGACCACGTTTGGCCGACGTTTGCGGGGAAATGGTGGCGAAAATGGCACACAGGAATGCGGCGAGGAAACGCTCGCGGTCCGGACAGACGAGAATCTCGCCGCCGGTGCGCGCGTGGTCCGTCAACTTGCCGTCCGGCATGTGCGCGCCTCGCTGGCGTTTCCGCGTGGCGAGTCCAATAGCAGAAATTGAGGAGACTCGCTAGGATGTGGACGGCCCGATCTGGCCTTGTCGATTCCATGAAAGAGGAACGTTGCGATGGAGAACATCCGTGTGGCTGGAGCGCGCCGGGCCGAGGCGATTGGCCGGCAAGTGCGCGTCCAGGGTTGGGTTCGTACGCGCCGTGATTCGAAGGCTGGCTTCAGCTTCCTTGAGCTGAACGACGGTTCGTGCCTGGGCAACCTGCAGGTGATCGCTGAAGCCGGCTTGGCCAATTACGAGTCGGAGATCAAGCGGCTGAGCCCCGGCTGCAGCGTCATGGTCGAGGGCGAGATCAAGGCCTCCGGGGGCAAGGGTCAGGCGACGGAGTTGTTGGCCGCTCGAGTCGTGGTCCACGGCTGGGCGGATCCGGAAACCTACCCGCTGCAGAAGAAGCGGCATTCGTTCGAGAAACTCCGGGAATGGGCCCATCTCCGGCCGCGGACCAACACGTTCGGCGCGGTGGCCCGCGTACGAAACTGCCTGTGCCGGTCGATCCACAACTTCTTCCAGGAAGAAGGGTTCCTGTACATCCACACGCCGATCATCACCGCCAGCGACTGCGAAGGAGCCGGTGAGATGTTTCAGGTGACGACACTCGATGTTGACAAGCCGCCGCGGAACGACCGCGGTGTGGATTACGCGGCGGATTTTTTTGCCAAACGGGCGTACCTGACCGTCAGCGGCCAGCTGGAGGCGGAGATCTTCGCCACGTCGCTGGGCAAGGTGTACACATTCGGCCCCACGTTTCGCGCGGAGAACTCGAACACCTCGCGGCACCTGGCCGAGTTCTGGATGGTCGAGCCGGAGATGGCGTTTTTTGAACTGACCGACAACATGGAGCTAGCCGAACGGTTCCTGAAGCGGCTGTGCAGCGACTTGTTGCAGCAGTGCGACGAAGACATGCAGTTCTTCAACGAGCACATCGACACCACGACGATCGCGACGCTGGAGAAGATCGTCGCCAGCCAGTTCGTGCGGCTGCCGTACACCGAGGCTGTCGCGCTGTTGGAACAGAGCGGCCAGGCCTTTGAGTTTCCGGTTGCCTGGGGCACGGATCTGCAATCGGAGCACGAACGCTACCTGACCGAACAGCATTTCCAGGGACCGGTGATCGTGTACGACTATCCTCGCACGATCAAGCCGTTCTACATGCGCGTGAACGACGACGGGCGGACCGTGCGGGCGATGGACGTGCTGGCTCCGAAGGTCGGCGAGATCATCGGCGGCAGCCAGCGCGAGGAACGGCTGGACGTGCTGCAGCAGCGGATGCAGGAGCAGGGCTTGAACCCGGCGGACTACTGGTGGTACCTGGACCTGCGGCGGTTCGGCACCGTCCCTCATGCCGGCTTTGGGCTGGGCCTGGAACGCGTCCTGCAGTTTGTGACCGGCATGGCGAACATTCGGGACGTGATCCCCTTTCCGCGGACGCCGGGAAACGCGGAGTTCTAGCACCGAACGGGATTCCAGCACTTTCCCGCGTCGTTGATGAAGTCACGGTTTCGGTGCCGGGGTCAGGCTTACAGAATTCAATTTTGGCCGAGCAGGGTCGTACCATATCGCTGGCGCCAAGCTCGGCCAAAATTGAATTCTGTAAGCCTGACCCCATTGAACGACGCTGAGGCGTCAGCTGTTCGCCGGGACCCGAAGCGATTCCGTCGCGGGTCGTCGGGGCTGCTGGTTGGCGAGCGATTTGACGCGGCGCGGAATCGTTCGTCCTTGCGATCGGCTGTGCCCCGTGCTATTTTGATGCACAGATGACGTTGCCTGAAGGCAAGTCCAGCCCTGGCTCTCAAAACGGCAAAGGAACTTGAACCATGTCCAAGAAAGTGGCGCCCCCCGTGAAAGCTCAACCTGACGCCAGCAGCAAGCAACTGGTCGACGCGATCATCACGGTCAGGAATCTGCAGGAGTTCATCCGCGCGCACGGCGATGTCCAGAAAGCGCTGGACGCGGTGGGATGCGTCCGCAAGCTGGTGGAACTCACCGGCGGCTTCGAGCAACTGAACCGGGCCCTGAGCATCGTCGGCCAGGAGAACCAGCCGGCGGGCGGGGAATGATTTGTCTGGCCGGCCCATCCCCGCGTGGAGGAACGTATGACCGTCAAAGAGACAGGAGTCAGCTACTACGGGCTGAATTACGTCGAGCACGCCCGAGCCGACTTTCAGGAGATGCTCGATCACCACTGCACGGCCGTCGTGCTGGCGCTGTCGGAATTCGACCTCGACTTCTGGTTTCCCAACATCAAAGCCATCGCCCAGGCTGCCAAGGAGCTGGGGCTGACGGTGTACCTGGACACCTGGGGGATCGGCAAGTGGTTCGGCGGCGAGCCGCCCAGCCTGTTTCTGACGAACAATCCGGGCAATCGGCAGGTGTCCGCGTTGACCGGCGAGCCGCTGGCGGCGTGCTGCTTCAACACGCATGCGTTCCGCGAGTACTTCTTCGAGATCTGCGAGAAGCTGGCCCGCGAGGTCGACGCCGACGGCTTCTTCTGGGACGAGCCGCATTACGCGCTGCCCAAAAGCTATGCGTCGATCACGGGCGGGGCCGGCGACGACTGGAGTTGCCGCTGTGCGTACTGCCAGCGGATGTTCGAGGCGCAGTACGGCTACGCCATGCCGCGGCAATTGACTCCGGAGGTCAAGCGGTTTCGCCACGAGCGGGCGCTGGACATCCTGGAGACGGCCTCCCGGCGGATCAGGGCGATTCGGCCCGCGAGCAAGATCATCTGCTGTGTTCATGCGACGCTGGGCACCTACTACGTCACGGAGAACCGCGGTTACGACAACTGGGACCGCGTGGCCGGCTCGGCGGCCTGCGACGTGTTCAGCACGACGATCCTCTCCTACCAGCTGCCCCGCAGCTTTTTCCGGTCGGTGACCCAGCGGACGCTCGACGCGGCCCGGAAGCACGGCAAGGGCAACCAGCGGTGGGTGATGGGCTACTACCAGGAGCCGGAGAACCTGGCCGAGATCGGCGACGTGATCCGGCTGTACGCCGAGATGGGCGTGGAGAGCATCTTTGCCTGGACCTACCGTGGCGGCCACGGCACCGTGCTGGCGGCCCCGCGAGCCTTGGAGGTCTGGGACACGATCGGCAACGCGTACGGCGAAGTACTCGGCAAGTAGCATGGCTCTCCGAGCCGGGCACGACGACAACTCGACAGAAGCGGCACGGCTTGGACAGTCCTGCCGGGCCAGAAAGGGACCTTTCATGGATACGACTCAAGCGGATTTGGGTTACCTGGACGCCACGGTCGCGCTGATGCGCAAGATCGAGGCCGAGCAACGGGAGAACATCGAGAAAGCGGCCGACTTGATGGTCGGCGCAATCGCCGCCGACCGGCTGATCCACGTCTACGGCGGCGGCGGGCATACGACGCTGGTCATGGGCGAGATGTTCTTCCGTGCCGGCGGACTGGCCAACATCAACCCGATCATGGAAACCGGCCTGTCCGTCTTCAACCAGGCGCTGAAGTACCTGGAGCTGGAACGCTGCGTGAACTACGGCCGCAGCATCGTCAAGTACTACCGCCTGGAGCCGGACGACGTGCTGATCATCTTCCACAACATCGGCATCAATCCGGCCACGATCGACGCCGCGCTGGAGGCCAAGGAACACGGGGTGAAGATCATCGCCGTCAGTTCGTCGCGCTGGCAGGAGCAGATGCCGCCCGATCACTTCATCCGGCATCCGAGCAAGAAGAACCTCTTCGAGTTGGCCGACGTGTGCATCGACGATTACAACGAGGTCGGCGACTGCGTGGTCCGCGTGCCCGGTTTCGACACGCCAATCGCGCCGAACTCGAACGTCATCGATTTCTTCATCGCTCACCGCCTGGAGATCGAGACCGTCAAGCGCTGCGTGGCCCGCGGCATCGAGCCGCCCGTGTGGCGCAGCGCCAACGCGCCCGGGGGTGACGAGTTCAACGCCCAGTACGTGGCCAAGTACTGGCCGCGGGTCAAGTGCTTGTGACCGGTCGGTGTTGAAAGCCGGCTGACCATGCTAGAATAGTTAAGTGCCTTTGCAGAACCGGCGACAAAGTCAGATGTTTCGTACGGCGCTGAGTTGCGGGGGGGCCTATGACGGTACAGACGATTTCGATCAACGTTGACGCCGATGCTGCCCGCAGCTTTCATGCGGCGCCGCCGGAAGACCGTCGCAAGGTTGAACTGCTGCTTAGCCTTCGCCTGCGCGAACTGGTTCAGCGTCCTGCGCGGTCCTTGCGGGGAATTATGGACGAGGTCGGTGCCGAGGCCGCGGCGAAAGGTCTAACGCCCGAAATCCTGGAGTCTCTACTCCGTGACGAGTGACCTGCGATGCGTCATCGACACGGGCGTAGTCGTCAGCGCCCTGCTGCTTCCACGCTCTGTGCCGCGGCAGGCGTTCGACGCGGCTGCACGGGGGCGACTGCTCGTGTCGGAGCGACGATTGGCGAGTTGGATGACGTGCTTCGCTGCCCAAAGTTCGACGTGTATCTGTCGGAGGAACGACGTCTGACCTTCCTGGCGGCGTTGCTTCGGGAAGCGGAAATGGTCGATGTGGTCAATGTCGTAACGGCTTGCCGTGACCCCAAAGACAACAAGTTCCTGGAACTAGCGGTAAGCGGCCGGGCGACCCACATCGTTAGCGGGGATACGGACTTGCTCGTACTCCATCCGTTTCGCGGGATTGCCGAGGTGAACCCGAGAGCATTCCTTACAATAGCGGCAGACAGAACGCGCTACGAACGCGAATCGCCGACATAGGTCCGCCTGCACGAGTCTGGTTGTGCGTCTTGAAATACTTGCCCTTCTTATCGCGATTCAACGATGACTGACGAAAGGACCGCCTCATGCGACGCCACTTGAGAAGCCGCGCGTTCTTTACGCTTGTGCTGATGTTTGCGATGGCCGTGCCCTGTTGGTCGAATGCCGGATCGGAGCCGTTTTGTCCGCTGGTGCCCGTCCCGAAGTCGTACCGCGACCACGGCCGCACGTGGCAATTGTTCGAGCCCGATCAGGCGGCGATCGTGCTCGGTGCCCAAGCCAGCACACCGGAACGGTACGCCGCCGAGCGGTTGCAGACGCACATCGAGCGGCGATTCAAGCGGCGGGTTCCCATCGTTGCAGAAGCGGCCTTGCCGGAATCCGTGCGACAGGTTTTTCTGCTCGGCCAGCCAAGCACGAACTCCTGGCTCGACCGGCTGTGCCGCGAGCAGAAGATCGAGGTCGACCACCGTAGTCCGCACGCTCCGCGGGCGGATTCCGGCCCACGGAGTGTGCCGCCTACGAGGGAAGACGGTTTTGTGATCGAGTGCCTGGAAGACCAGGGCCGGCAAGTCGTGCTCGTCGCCGGCGGCAATCCGCCGGGCGTGATCTACGGCCAGAACGCGCTGTTCGATTTGATGCGGACCGAGGCCGATCGGGTGGTCTGGCCCGTGGTTTCGATTCGCGATTGGCCCAGCCTTCGCTGGCGGGGCCGACCGCATTGGCGGATGCGGGTGCATCTGATTCCGGGCGTGTTCGACTGCTACACGCGCTATCGGCTGAACTTTACCGACGTGCGCGATGCGGACACGCCGGACGGCTACGCCGCGATGGGCTTTCCGCCGGGGTTCAAGATCGACGTGCCGGCCACCAGGCAGGTGCTGGACGAAGCGCATCGGCGCGGCATGTTCGTGTACGGCACGGTGTCCTGCGGCGTCAAATCGGACCGCTACGAGGCGGCGCTGGGCACCTTTGCCGAACTGATCGACCTGGGAGTCGACGGGATGTGGATCTCCCTGGACGACAGCGGCGCGGGCGAAGACGCCCCGCAAATCGTCCGTCGCGCGCTGAAGTTGGGCGCGGAGCGCGGGATGACGGGCCGCCGCACGGCAATTACGCAGCCGGTCGGCTCGTACAACATCATCGACACGGAGTTCAACCGGCTCACGGCCGCGATCCCCGAATACGCGGCCGCCCAATGGTTCCTGACGCGGCCGCCGTGCCGGGAAGACCTGGAGGCGACGCGCCGGTTGGGCCTGCAGCTGCCGCCGGCCTGGTGGCACAACCTGTTTTCGATCCGCGGCGGGTTCTTGCACAACGCCTTCGCGATCCAGTCGGTGCGTGGCGACGGCAAGCCGGCCTATTTGGACATGCAGCCGCTGAGCGAAGGCTGGGGCCGCCCCGATTACGAACAACTCCGCGACGCGGACCAGTACACCGACACCGCGATGCTGTGGGCCCTGTATGACGGCTGGCCTGAGGAATACGAAGTCGGGGCGATGGGCATCTGGGCCTGGAATCCGGCCGGGCACGACTGGGCCCGCACCCGGCGCGCCGTGTACGCTGACGTGTACGGTCCCGCCCAGGCGGACAAGGCGGCGGAGTTCGACGATGCGCTGAGCGAACTGAAAAGCCTGTTCGAGATGCCGATCCGGCATTACACGCCCAACAAAGGCTGGCCGCCGCGGCTGAAGCAGCTTCGCGACCGGCCGCGGGCGCTGGAACTGCTCGACCGGCTGGAGCCGTTGTGCGCGGTGCTCCAGGACCGGGCCCCGGCCGAAACACTGCTCGACCCGGCGCGTTTGAACTCCGTCTACCTGGAGCCCATGCAGGCGACGTTGGCTTACGCCCGCAAGATGGCGCAACTCGATTACCCGGAGTACACGCTGGGAACGGGGATCGAGGAAAAAATGATCGAACTGTACGCAGACCGCGGGCTGGCCGAAGTCGAGAAGGAGGTCGCCGCGGTTCGGGAGCAAGTCAAGACGCAGCTGGCCGCGGTCGCGGAGGCTTTGCGCGGGCTCCAGGGCGTCGACGAATACGTGGCCTACTGGAACAGGCAGATCGTGGAAGACAAGGACTGGCCGCAACGCGTGGCGCATCGGCAGAACCAGATGAAGACCGCGTTCCAGGCCTTGGTGCGGGATGGCTTTAGCCGCTGCCTGGTGGACGAGCGGCTGGACGACGACGGCTACGCCGCGTGGCTGGACAAGCTCGCTGCCCCGCCGCCCGGCGGCCCCGCGCTGGGCGAACTGCCGGCCAGCCAGTGGCTCAGCCAGCCGCCCCGCTGGCGCGGGACGTGGTGCCTGGGATTGCTCGACTGGCGGGAGCAGAAGCTGACGGCGATCGCGTTCCCGCGGCGAACGGCGTCCGAGGTCGGCCAGTATGCCGAGGTCCGCTGCGAGTTGCCGAGCCCCGCCTTCCAGCGCCGGCTGCAGCTGGACTTGTTCGTCAACGACACGAAGATCGACCCGCAGTATCCCCACTACCGCTACCTGGAACTTTGGATCAACGACCGGCTGGCGTGGGAAGAGGACATCACGCTGGCACGCGCCGGCCGGGAGTGGCTTTCGATCGACGTGACCGAAGCAGCCAAGTCCGCCCCCAAGCTGGCGATCCGCTTCCGCGTGGTCGACCGCCGGCCCGTCAGCAGCTACGGCAGCGTGACGTTCCTGGGGCCGCTGCGGCTGCGCGAGGCGCCCTAGCCGGGCTCTGCCAGCCGCGAGGTTCCGGCTGGCGCCCGGTGCGGGCCGGAGCGGCAACCGCCCGTTTTCGATCTCGCCGGCGGCGAACGCCGTCCCGCTTACTTGCGGGAATCCCAGTTGCTGGACGTCAGACGGCGTCAGGGTTTGCTGCCAGACGAGTCGCGGGCCGTTCGGGCGGTGCCTTTGCGATAGGCGTCGAACTGCTCGCTGTAGGCTGCCGGCGGCTGGCTTTGACCGCCCACGTTGCGTGCGGCGCGGCGCGGGTCTTGCCGCGTGTCGGTGCGCCGCGGATCGCGTGCGGCGGGCCGCAGGCCCAGGCTGTGCAAGGCTTCGTCCAGTTCCTGCCCGGCTCGCTGGTCCTCGCGCGCCGTCCGTTTCAGTTCGGACCAGCGGCGGACGAAGTCCTGCAGATCTTCCTTAGTCCAGCCCAGTTTCTTCAGCAATTCCTCATCGGGATTCGCTTGCTGGTCCCGCAGGTACTCCAGGACCAGGTCGGTGGCTTTCCTGGCATGTTCCAGATTGGGCTGGTCGCCGTCCGGGACTTCGCCGCTGGAACCGCTGCCCCGCAAGCCGGCGGACTGGGGATCGCCGCCGCCCATCGGCAGGCCCTGGCCGCCCTGGGAGGGCGCGTTGCCGGAAGGCGTTTGAGGAGGCGACGTGGAGGGACCGGTCTGGGGCGACGCGCCTTGTTCTCCCGAACCGGCCGTTCCGTCCGCGGTCGGCTTCGCCTGGCTGCCGCTGCCGGGCTTGGTGCCCGACTGGCCCGTTTGTCCGTCCGCCGGCTGCCGGTCGCCGGGGCGTTGCGCGAGGTCGCCGCTGCCGGACTCCTGAGACTTGCCGGCCCCTTGGTCAGCGGAGCTCGAATTCCCCGGATTCTCCTGGCCGGGTTGGTTTCCGCCCTGGCCGCCGCCCTTCTTGCCGCCGCCGCTTCGGTCGCCACCCGCGTCGCCCTGAGCCCCCGACGGCTTGCGGCTCATGCTGGGTGTTTGCGGCTCTTCGCCGGGCCGCGGCTGACCGCCGGACGAGGCCTGTTTCTGGCTTGTCCCCTCCGGATTCTGACCGCCGCCCGAACCGCCGCGGCTCTCATTGGGTTTTCCCGATCGCGATTGGCCGCCGTCGCTCTGGCCCGGCTCCGGTTTTTGCCCGCCGCCCGACGGGCTCTTCTGGGACTGGTTCTCTTGTTGCATCGCGCCCTGCTGTTCGCCGCCGGAACCGGAGGATGCTTGCTGGTTCTGGCCAGCGCCTTGATTCCTGTCCGGCTGCGGTTGTCCCGCAGCTTGTTTGGGCGTGGCGTCTTGCTGGCCGCCGGCGCCCGACGGGGCCTCGTCTGGTTTGGGCGACTTGGATTCAGTGCCCGGGCCCGTCTGCCCGGCGTCTGTCGCCGCCTGGGGCCGGCCGCCCGCCTGGGATTTCGACTGCTGGCCGCCGGTTGGCGAGCCGCCTTGCTGGGCAGGGTCCTTGCGAGTCGCGTCCGAGGGCGTCTCCTGCGCGCCTTGATCCGGCGTCTGCGAAGGACTGCCCGCCGACTCGGATGCGTCCTGCCCGGAGCGGTCAGCCGCCTGCTGCATGTGATCCAGGGCCTTCTCGAAAGCCTCGCCGTCGTGAAGCGACTCGCCCGGCTGATCGGCTCCGCTGTCGGCGTCGGCGTTCGAGTCGGCTCCGCGACCGCTGGCGCTCGGAGTCCCCGTGCCGTCCGGCTGGCCCGGCGAGGCGCCGCCGCCTTGGCTGCCGGAGCCGCCGCTGCTGGCCGAGTCTCCGCCGCCGGGCATGTTGCCGCTGGAGGCCTGGTTTTCCGAGCCGCCTTGGCCGGAGGGCGAATCCTCGCCCGCACCGCCGCCAGCTTGCGGCGTCTGGCTGGTGTCGCCCGCTGGAGGGCCCGTGCCGGATTCACCCGCGGAACCGCCGGGCGACTGCTTGGATTCCTTTCCCGGCGGCTGATTGCCGGTGTCGGGGGTGGGTTCGCTGGGGGCCTCCGACGGCGAAGTCCCGTCCGGCGGCGTCGCTTCCGGCTGAGCGGCTTGGTTGCCGGACTGCGCGTTGTCCGCCGGCTTGGCCGCCGCGGCCGCTGGCGGCTGGCCGTCGGCTTCGTCCGGCGCTGTAGTTGCGGCGGGCTTGGTGACAACCAGCGTGATCTCCCGCGACTTGGCGACGTTCGGCTCCGGCGAACCAGTCGCCGCCGCGCGGTTGTCCTCAGCGACCGCCCAGCACGTGGCCTGCGAGCCGGCTCGCAGGCCGACGGCTCGCGGAGCGAAATCCAAGGTCACGACTTCCTGGCCTGGGCGGCCCGCCGGGTCCTGAAGCAGATCCCGAGCCAGCACCGGCCGCCCGCCGGCGGCGGCGTGCAGGCGGATCGCCGCCAGCCCGTAGTCCGGATCGACCGCGCGGATTTCGATCTTTTGCCAGCCGTCTTCCGCGACCTCCACCCGGTCTGGCGACGGCGTCAGGATCTCGATCTCCGGAGGCAGATCGCGAAGCACGTCGATGCGATGCAGCACCGGCTTCGGATTGCGCTGGCCTCCGGCCGTCGAGAACCGCAACTGGTACGAGCGGTGCTTCGGCTCCAGACGCGGGTCGTCCAACGCGCAGGAGAACGAACACCAGGCCTCCTGGCCGCGGAACTGCATTTCGATCCAGTGGGGCGACGAGGCCAAGGCTCCCTGAGCCTGGCTCCGGCTGGACGCGACAACCGCCTGCCCGGCGGCTTTCGGCGGCGGGTCGAATTCCAGGACGGCGGCGGCAATCGGCTGGTTCGCGCGGGCCCGCACCGTGACGCAAGTGCCTTCCGGCGCCTTGATGTCCCCTTGCCGCTCGATGACCCGCTTGGGCAGCCGGGTGTACGCCGGATAGTCGTACTCGATGCTCTCCACGAGAATCACCGGAGCCGGAACCACGCGCACCTGATAGGCCGCAGTCCGCGCGTCGCCCGCCTCGATCCAGTACGTCAGATCCCGCTGGAAACCTTGTTCCTCGGCAGGCCATCGGCACTCGTGGCGCAGGTGTCCGGCCCCGGCCTGCATGGTCCCCGTCTGCACGCCCAACGGATTGTCAAGAGCAGAGGAACGGATCGTTACCGGCTCGCCGGGACGCAAGTCGTAGCAGTCGGCGGTGACCACGATCTGCTCGCCCTGGAACACCTCCACGTTTCCCGGCTGCACGTCCTCGATCCTTACGCGGCTCGGTCTGGCGATGTCGGCCCACGGCGCCAAGATCCGCGAGATGCTTTGGAACGGACTCTTGGGGGCCAGAATCGTGTACGCGGCGCACATGGCCAGCACGCCGGCCAGCAAGTACCCGATGCGGATCAGCCGCGACCGATCCACCGCGGTATCGATGGGGACGTGTTTCAGGTCGGTCGCCGCCCGCTGTTCGAGGGCTTGATAGACCACGGAACGTACGCCGGCCCGATCCGCACGAAACAGCAGGAAATTGATCAGGCTGTTCTTCAGCCTCGGCTCGCTTCTCTCGATCGTCCGGGCCGCGAACAGCGGATTCACCCGGCCCCACAACAACGGCAGCACCACGAGGACCAGGTAGCAGCCGGAGCCGGCGGCCAGGAGCACCAACGCTGTCCACCGCCCCCCGCCGCCCAGAGACACGACCCAGTGGTCCAGCACCGTCACAATCAGCAGAAAGCTCAGGACCCCGGCTCCCAACACCATCAACGAACCGCACAGATCGAACCATTTCAGCTGTGTGGCAGTCCTTTCGACCTGTTGATCGACAAAACGATCGTAGCCCGCGCTGTCGCCCGGCGCGAGGGGGGTTCGCAGTGATGAAGCGGTGGAGTTGCTGGGGGACATGGGGCTCGGTTTTCGTTTCCCGGCAAACGCCTGCTGGGTTGGCCGTCATTCACTTCGTTCATTATAGCCGAACAGCGGCTGGAAAGGGCGAGTTCCGCAGTTGCCACGTCCACTTGGATCGTCCCGCAGGGGCGGTCGGCTCCAGCTTGACAGGACCGCCGAGTCCGGAGCGGTTGTTCGGAAAAGTCGGGCTTCTCCCCGCTTTGCGTCCCGCACGTCTTGTTTCAGAACAGATGCGGTGCGGGGTCGAAGCCCAGTTCGCGCACTCGCTGACGATCTGCGTCCGCTTCCTTTGTCATGCCCAGCGCATCGTAGACCAAGGCCCGATGATAGCGAATCACCGCGAGGCTCTTGCGGGATTTCTTGAGTTGCCGCGCGAATTCACGCTGATCCGTGTACTGACGCGTCTGCTCGAATTGCTTGTGTTGCAATTCCATGCCCGTGACGGCCAGATTCAGATCGGCCTCGGCGGCCTTCAGATCGCCGCGCCGGTATTGGATGTAGCCGCGAGTGTCCAGAATGGCCGCGTCCTGCCCGGCCAGATTGAGCGCCTGGCTGGCGTTCCCCAGAGCCTCGTCCAATTCGGGGTCTTTCGCGGTGTCCAGCGATTGCGCGTAAGCTAGGCCGTTCAGAAAGACGGCCCGCTGATCGGCCGACGCCGAGGCTTGGCGATCCACCAGTTTTTTCCAGTCCCGAATCGCTTCGGCGTGTCTTCCCAAGTGCTGCAGGACCTCGCTTCGCTGAATCAAAGCCCACAGGTTGGTGGGCTCCAACGTCAGGGCCATGTCGTAATCCGCCAGGGCCCTGTCGAACTGCTCATCCTCCAGCATCCAGTCGGCCCGGCAGGCATAGGTCGCGGCGCTGTCCTCCGCCCACTGGAGAGCCCGCTCCAGTCTGGCCAGTGCTTCCGGCTTCTTTCCGTCCAGCCACATCTCGGTCGCGGCAGCCACATGCCAGCGGGCCACCTCGGCCGGCAAGCCAAAATACAGCACGGGCCCCAGCGTGATCGCCAAGGCGATCGAGATTGCCAAACGGCCGGCCCAGCGGCCACTGGGCGGCGAGACAGGGGACTCCGCCGGATTCGTCGGTACGGCAGGCTCATCCCGCTTGTCCGGAGCAGAACAATTGCGGTCGTATGCCATCTGGATGGCCACCCTTCCAGGTTCGCTGCATTACCAGCCTGGGATGGAAACGGACAACATCATGCAACGAATTCTGACATTGACTTGCCGATACTGCAAACCTACTATTCGCCCCCTTGAAGTCCGCCGAGAACGCAGCGCGGTTGTATCGAGTCTGCCGGCTGGAGAAGATTTCCCGGTTTTCCCTGATTTATCGGTCTTTCTCCTGCCGAATAATGGGTTGACGGAATTGTCGTACGATCACGACTGACAGGTGTTCGGCGGATCAGCCTTTTCTCTTGGGAAGCAAAAGCTGTCATCTGTGGTGTTGCGCGGGCGGTATCGGCACCGAGCTGACTTCCGGTGCGGTCACTTCTTTCGTGGGCCTACTGTAAGGACGCATAAGCCATGCGAAAAACCCTTTGGCGAACGACGCTCGGTTCAGCGGTCGTTCTCTTGATCAGTGCCGTTTCTGTGCCGGGATGCTCCACCAGCAGCGGCTTCAAGATGCCCGAAAGCACTTGGTTCAGCTGGGGCAAGAAGAAGCCGGACAACACGGCCTTGGCGTCCAAGCCGACCACGGGACTGCCAGCTCCTCCATCGACCTTGACTTCCCCCAACACGGCCCCCAGCTATGTTCCGGGCACAGGCGGGACGTCGACGTACGCCAACAACCAGTACCGCGGGACGCCTGCCGGCGGCACGACGCCCGGAGCGGCCGCATACGGCTCTCAGCCAGGAGGCGCAAACTACTATTCAGCAGCAAGTTATGGCACCGCAGCCGGTGCCAATCGCGGCGTTGGATCGGCGAACCAAGCCTATGGCGGCACGGGATCGTCCCAGGGATTCTATTCGCCCGATTATCGCGGCGCTCCAACTCCTGCTGCCGGCGGAACCAGTGCTTACGCTAGGCCTTCTGCTCCGGCCAGCTATCCCGCCGAATCAGGCGGCTATCCCGCTGGTTCTGGCGGTGATGCCTATGGCTCGTACAATCAGAGCGGTCGAGTGGCCACGCCAAGTGCGGCCAGCCAGCCGTGGGGACAACCTGCCGCCACTTCTGCGACTCCCTATGCCGGCACGGCTGGCAGCAGCTACGGCGGCGCAGCAGCGTACGGGCAAACGCCCGCGACCAACGCCGCACCCGCCTACGACGCTTCCGGTGCCAACCGTGGGACGACCGGCTACGCGGGAAGCACAGGTGCTTACAGCGGAAGCACTTACGGCGGAAGTCTGTACGGCAACGCACAGCCTGCGGCTCCTCAGGCGTCAGGCCAGGATTCGCTGTCACCGGTGGTCGCGGCTGGCGGGTATCGGCCGGGCAGCACTGGCAGAAACACCCAGTTTGGAACCAGTGACAACTTGAGCGTTCCGTCTGGCGAAGCGGTTCAGCCGGCGTCGTTTGCGGGCGCAGGGCAAGCAGCTGGCGGCAGTTCCCTGTCCGCTCCGAGCCCGATTGGTGGCAACGCCCAGAATCCGGACGGAGGATCCTCGCCAGCGCAAACGGCGACGGGCGGATCAAACACGTATCCCAGCACTTATCAGCGCTAGTTGGGGTTTCGCCGGAGTGTTTTGAAATCGTCGGGAAGAGACTTCAAACGCGGGCTGTTTCTGGCCCGCGTTTTTTCGTGGAAATGCGATCTGCCGGGTTCTGAGTCATTCGAGGGCGCGTGCAACCAGGCCTGGGGCACGTTTTTTTCAAGTTGCTTCGGATTCCGTTTCCCGCCGTCCTATTGCGAATAGGGCCAGTATTCCTTAAACTTGCCGCGTGGCCTTCATCTGTGCCAGCGTAGCTTCAATCGGCAGAGCACCGCATTCGTAATGCGGGGGTTGCGGGTTCGACTCCCGCCGCTGGCTCTTTCTCTGCTTGAAATATTTTCGGAGAGCCGGTATGACGGCAGGTGCGCAAGTAACGACGGTTGACGTTCGCGAGGTGGTTCTGTCCAACAGCTCCTTTGGGCCTCAAGAGATCCAGGGCATCATTCGAGCGATCGCCGAGGATGCCTCGCGGTATGCGGTGCTGCGCGACGCGGTGAACGAGTTGTCGGCACGGGGCGAGCAGACGCCGGCCAGCGCGGTGCGACTGGGCGTGTGCTGCTACCTGTTGGGCCGTTACGGTCAGGCCGAACAGACGTTGGCCAAGGCTGACGGCGGTGCCGTAGCCCACTTCTATTTGGGCAAGACCAAGGCGGAACTGGGCAAGTACCAGGAGGCAATCACCTGTTACGAATCCGCTCGGACGGCGGGTTACGACGCCGACGCTTGCGCCCTGGCCATCGCCGAAGCCTATCGCAGCGCCGGCAACGCCCAGCAAGCATTGGCGATTCTGGATCAGATGTTTGGTCCCGTCGAGCAGACCGCGGATTACTTGTATCAGCGCGGTGCGACGGTGGCCGCGATCGGCGGTAATCCCCAGGAAGTGGTCGCCTTGTTCGAACGGGCGGTCGACACGGATCGCAGGCATTCGGGCGCCTTGTTCGGTCTGGCCGTAGAGAACGACCGCCGAGGCAATGACGAAGAGGCGTTGCAGTTGTACCAGCGCGCTGCGGAATGCTATCCGACCTACATTGGCGCCTTGTTGAATCTGGGTGTCTTGTACGAGGACTTCCAGAAATACGACCTTGCTCAGCAGTGCTATCTGCGGATTCTGGAGCAGTTTCCCGGCCATCCGCGGGCTCACCTGTATCTGAAGGACGCGTCGGCTTCGAGGGACATGTTCTACGACGAGGAGGCCCTCAAGCGGCAAGACCGGCTGACACAGATACTCAGCGTGCCCGTGTCCGATTTCGAGCTATCGGTTCGCAGCCGCAACTGCCTGCAACGGATGGGCGTTCGCACGCTGGGCGACTTGGCCCGGACCACGGAAGCCGAGTTGTTGTCGAGCAAAAACTTTGGCGAGACCTCTCTGGTCGAAATCCGCGACATGCTCACCTCCAAGGGATTGCAATTGGGCCAATTCGCCCACGAGCGACCGGAACAGGAGCAGCCCGTCGACCTGTCGCACCTGTCCGACGAGGAGCAGGCCTTGTTGAACCGGCCGATCTCCGACTTGAACCTCTCTGTGCGAGCACGCAAGTGTATGGTGCGATTGGGATTAACATCGATCGGCGAGTTGGTTCGGAAGACGGGCGACGATCTTCTGGAATGTAAGAACTTCGGCGTCACCAGCTTGAACGAGGTCAAAGAAAAGCTGACCCAGTACAACCTCAAGCTCCGCGGCGAGTGAGGCAGGACGCGGATGCCCGTCGTTTGCGTCGCATCCCGGATTTCGCCTTCCGCATCTCGCGACGCCTCCTGCAACCTGTGACTCGCAACCCGTGACCTCCAACTTCTCCTTTCAACTGCTGCATGCCGACCCCCGGTGCGGCGCACGACGCGGCTTGCTCGTCACTCCCCATGGCGCGGTCGACACGCCGGCTTTCATGCCGGTAGGCACGGCCGCAACGGTCAAGGGTCTGACGGCGCGGGCGATCAGCGAGACGGCGACGCAGATGCTGTTGGCCAATACCTACCACTTGGCGTTGCGGCCCGGAGAAGATGTCATCCGTGATCTCGGTGGTCTGCATCGATTCATGGGCTGGGACGGCCCGATTTTGACTGATAGCGGCGGGTTTCAGATCTTCAGCTTGGCCCAAAACAGCCGGGTCTCGGAACGGGGTGTCGTCTTTCGCTCGCATATCGATGGCCGGTTGCTGGAGTTGACGCCGGAGCGGGCGACCGGAATCCAGGAAGCGTTGGGCAGCGACATTGCGATGGTTCTGGACCACGTGGTCTCGCTGCCGTGCCAGCGCGATGTCGCTCGCGACGCCTGCGAACGTTCAATTCGCTGGGCAGATCGGTGCCGGTCCGCAGCCACCCGCAGCGATCAAGTGCTGTTCGCGATTGTCCAGGGCGGCCTGGACGAGCAATTGCGTGTGCAGTGTGCTCGCCGACTTGTCGCGCTCGACTTCCCCGGCTACGCCATCGGCGGGCTCAGCGTGGGCGAACCGCAGGGCCAGATGCTTCGGATACTGGACGTGACGTGCCCGGAATTACCGTCGAACCGGCCGCGTTACCTGATGGGTGTCGGCACTCCGCAAGACCTCCTGGAGGGCATCCAGCGGGGCGTGGATCTCTTCGACTGTGTCCTGCCTACCCGCAATGGCCGTAACGCTTTGGCGTTCACGGACTTTGGGCCGCTGAAACTCAGGAATTTGAAGCATCAGCGAGACGGCCGACCGATCGATTCGACCTGCCCCTGTCCGGCCTGCCAGCACAGTCGAGGCTACCTGCGGCATCTGTTCATGGCGGGCGAAATGCTCGGTCCCATCCTCCTTTCCGCTCACAACATCGTCTATTACCAGCGTTTGTTGGCCGAAGTACGGGCTGCGATCCAAGCCGGCGGGTTCGCGGAGTTGGTCCGGGCGAAACAAGACCAGTGGCGTTTGGGGCAAGATGGGGAAGGATAGTCTCCGAAAAAGGGCCCAGGCCGTTGGGAAAATCCGAGTCTTCGGCATCCTTCGCCGGATCACACGGCAGAAGTCGCCCGACCCATGCTCCTTCGCTAGCTGCTCTTGCCCCTGACGACGCAAGGCTTTATCATACGCCGGTTAATTTGCCGCCAGGCCGGCCCGCCTGTGTAGGGTCAGCCGGGCTGTTTTTCATTCCCGGATGCGGGCGTCGTGGGACTTCCCGCCGTGATCAGTCGGAATCTGTCATGCTCAGCGGTCTGCCAACGTTCCACTCGCTGTTGCTCGCTGCGGAGGGGCCTGCCAGCCTCACGAGCCTGCTGCTGCCGATTGTCATGATCGGCTTCCTGTTTTACCTGCTGATTGTCCGTCCCGAAAAGCGCAAGCAGTCGGACGTGGCCAAAATGCAGACGAATCTGAAGAAGAACGATCATGTGGTGACGATCGGAGGCATCTTGGGCGTCGTGGTCAACGCGCCGGCAGGATCCAACGAGGTCACGTTGCGCGTGGACGAGAACACCCGGATCCGTTTTCTGCGCAGTTCCATCTCACGAGTGGTGTCATCCGAGAAGTCGGCGGAAGAGGAGAAGGAGAGCTGAACATCACGCGAACCGAGCGTGAGCCTTTCGCGTTTGCTCCGGCTCAGACAAACCGGCTTCACTCGCCGTTTTCGCCACGGATCAGGGAAGGCCAGCGGCGTGCCCGCCGGATCGTTCCCGGACACTCGAACACCTTTACAGCGTCTCTCGGAATCAGGAAGTTCCTGTTATGTCGTTAGATTTGATTTCGACCGTCTTGGTTGGGCAATCCTCCTGGCTGCAGTCGCCGGAGTTCATGACGATCCTGAAACTGATCGTTGCCTTCCCGCTGCCGATTTTCCTGGGAATCTGGCTTGCCAAACTCCTGCGGATGCGGGATTTCGGCTGGAAACTGGCGACCATCTTCTGCACGCTGTGCATCGGCGGCGTGTTTCTGACCAGCTTTCCGTTGCGGCTGGGCGTGGATCTGAAGGGCGGCGTGATCCTGGTCTACGAGATCGACCGCGACGCGCTGAAGATCGATGAGTCCACCGTTATTTCACCTACTTCCATCGATTGGGGGCACTTGCTGCAGCGGTTGAACGATCGCATCAACCCGTCGGGCACCAAGGAAATCGTCGTGCGGCGGTACGGCGATTGGCAGGTCGAAGTGATCATTCCCGACGTCGACACGAGCGAAGTCGAACGCATCAAGAAGTTGATCAGCACCGCCGGGTCTTTGGAATTCCGCATCGTCGCCAACTCGACGCAGCACGACGCGACGATCCAGGCAGCCAAGGCCCAGGCACAGGATTCGGCCAAGAAGCGATCCAAGTACGTACTGGATCAAGACGGCAACCGAATCGGTTACTGGGCGCGCGTGGGCCGCGAAGTGAACGAAGTCAAGGGAGGCATTCGCCCGCTCAAGGTGCATGTTGCGAATTACACGATCCGCAACTCTGCCACCGGCGACCTGCTCGAACTCCAGAATGTGTCGCTGGATCAAGAGTACGGTCTGGAGCGCTGGCTGAAGGAGCAGGGAATCTCGGACATCGACGTGCTGATGTACACCGGCGATGAATACGGTGTCTCCGGCGAGAACCTGGGCATGGTGAGCCGCGGCAACGATGAGTTGGCCAACCCTTGCGTCCACTTCAACATGAAAGCTTCCGGCGCCGGCCTGATGGGCGGGCTGACGGGAGACAACTTGCCGGACGAGCAACGGGGGTTCTATTCCCTGCTGGGGATCATGCTCGACGGCAGCCTGCTGTCGGCGCCGCGCGTGATGAGCACGATTACGGACAGCGGCCGGATCACCGGCCAGTTCACGCAGGAAGAGGTCGATTTCCTGGTGGGCATTCTCCAGGCCGGCAGTCTTCCGGCGGCATTGAAGAAAGCCCCGATCGCACAGAACACCATCGGCGCGATCGTCGGCGACGAGACGATCCGCCGCGGCAAACTCGCGGCCGGACTGGCGCTGGCTTCGACCTTCGTGTTCATGGTGATCTGGTATCGTTTTGCGGGTTTCGTCGCCTGCCTGGCTCTGGCTGCCAATTTGCTGCTGACCTTGGCCGTGATGAAATTCCCGTTGCGGGCCCCTCTCACGCTGCCCGGCTTGGCCGGTTTGGTCCTGGGCGTGGGCATGGCCGTCGACGCCAACGTGCTGATTTACGAACGCATCCGTGAAGAATTGGAACGTGGTTCCGCGCTGCGGATGGCGATCCGCAACGGATTCGACCGCGCTATGGTTACGATCGTCGACTCCAACCTGACCACGTTGATTACTGCGCTGGTCATGTACGTGATTGGCACGGACCAGATCCGCGGTTTTGCGATCACGCTTTCGTTGGGCATCATGATCAGCATGTTCACAGCCGTCTTCTGTGCCCGTGTAGTGTTCGACATCTTCGAGCGTAAACGCTGGATCTCGACGTTGCGGATGACGAAGCTGTTCGACGTAACCCACATTGACTTCCTGGGCAAGAAACACATCGCAATCGGTCTGTCCATACTGTTCATCGTCGTCGGTTTGGTGGCGACCGCGGCACGCGGCAAACAGATCTTCGACATTGATTTCTTGGGCGGCACATCGGTCACGATGGTCCTGAAGGAATCGGCGGACGAACGCGGTATTCGCAGCAAGTTGGACGAGCAGTTTGCCGGGATGCGAATCGACGGTTCGGCCGTCCAGTACTCAGTCAACCGGGTCGACGTGGAAGGCCTGCAGGAACGCACGGTGTGGAAGATCGACTCCTCGCTGCAAGAGGTCGAGGAGTTGGAAAAAATCCTCCAAGAGTTGTTTCCCGTCGCCGTACATTCGGTGACGGTCAGCCAACTGACGGAGGAGCGAAGCCCCTTAAGTCCGGCGACGCCCCAGGCTCCTGAGAAGACCGAACCGGCTAAACCGGCCAGCAAGACCGCAGAGCCAAAGCAGCCAACGACTCAGCCGGCACCGGTTGAAGCGCCGAAGGAAAAGCCGGCAGAAACCAAACCAGCAGAAACCAAACCAGCGGAGGCAAAACCGGCGGAGGCGAAACCGGCTGAAGCCAAACCGGCAGAGACGAAGCCCGCAGAGGCAAAACCAGCTGAGGCGAAGCCCGCAGAGACGAAGCCCGCGGAAACCAAGCCGGCCGAGGCGAAACCAGCTGAGGCGAAACCAGCTGAGGCGAAACCAGCTGAGGCCAAACCGGCTCAGGCGAAACCGGCTCAGGCGAAACCGGCGGAAGCCAAACCCGCAGAGACGAAGCCCGCAGAGACAAAACCAGCTGAGGCGAAACCGGCTGAGGCGAAACCAGCGGCAGACGGCTCCGCTCGCACCGATCTGCCGCCGGCGACGATGTTAGCCTGGGCCGGCGGAGACGAGCAGTTATTGGCGCTGGCGGATGCCGAAAAGCAATCCGACGAGGCAGCGCCCACGGCGGCTCCCCAGAGCGGCAAGCAGCCGGCCGGGGAAGCGACCGAGGCCCAGCCGCAGCAGAAGGCGGTCGCAGGCGACGCCAAGCCGGCGAAGGAGGCAGCGAAGGACGGGCCGGAAAAGACGGCGCCCCGCGACGCTGCCGAAGCGGCATCGCCCGCCAAGCCAGCGGAAAATGTGCGGACCTCCGCGACGTTGACCTTCGACTACAAAATGAACGGTCGAACGGTGCAACACGAAGTGGTCGAAGCCGCGGGCGTTGTGAACGTTCTGCTGAATGAGGAAGAGGACATTACCATCACGCTGAACGGCAAGGACCTGGCGGACAACCCCGACTGGACCATCGACGATTCGGTGGGATACAAGGAATGGATCGTTACGCTGGACACGCACCGTGCCACGGCCGAGCAGATCTTCCGGCAGATGGAGAAGACGATGCGCCAGGCGCCCGTCTGGTCGTCGTCCAGCAAGATCGGCGGCAAGGTAGCCGGCGACACGCGGAATCTGGCGATCGTGGCCCTGATCACCAGCTGGGTCGGAATCGTGATCTACATCTGGATTCGGTTCCAGAAGGTGGCCTTCGGATTGGCCGCCGTGGTCGCCCTGATCCACGACGTGCTCATCTCCCTGGCGGCGGTCGCCGTCAGCCTCTATTTGGCCAGCGTCTTGGGATTCATGGCCGTCGAGGAATTCAAGATCAGCTTGACCGTGGTCGTCGCCTTTCTGACGATCATTGGTTATTCGGTGAACGATACGATCGTCGTGTTCGACCGCATCCGCGAGGTGCGCGGCAAGAGTCCAACGTTGACCCAGGCGATGGTCAATCGGAGCGTGAATGAGACGCTCAGCCGGACCTTGCTGACCGGTCTGTGTACGATCGTCAACGCCGTGATCCTGTACGCGATTGGCGGGGAGGGCGTTCACGCTTTCGCCTACGTGCTGTTCGTCGGCTTCGTGAGCGGGACGTACAGTTCGATTTACATCGCCTCGCCTTTTGTGCTCTGGCTGTACGGCGGAAAGCCAGCGGCGCGGACGACCAATTCGTAAGCGGCTGTCCAGAAACAACGTCGTGGGGCAGAATTCCTTCCGCCCGAGCGGACCGAAGTCCGCTTTACAAAAAAACTGCGCAGTCGATCTTGGACAGTTGCCCAACCATCCAGGGGTTCTTGCGTAGCAGCCCGATAATCAATGTAATTCGGGCTTCGACACACGACCGCCGCAAAATGCGAAACCATCCCATTGTTTTGTTTCTCGCCAGAAAGGGAGTTTGTGCTGTATGGCTAAGAAGACGATCCAGGACGTGCCTGTGTCCGGCAAGACGGTTTTGATGCGAGTCGATTTCAACGTGCCCTTGGATGACCAGCGGCGCGTCACGGATGATCGACGTGTGCGTTTGGCCCTGCCGTCCATTCGCTCGGTGATCGAGCGCGGCGGGCGACTGATCCTGATGAGCCACTTGGGGCGCCCGAAGGACGCTCCGGACCCCAAGTACAGCCTGAAGCCGGCCGCCGACAAACTGGCTGAACTGCTGGGCAAGCCGGTCCACTTTGCCCACGACGTGATCGGCCCGGACGCCCAATCCAAGGCTGCCGCGCTGCAGGCGGGTGAGGTCCTGGTCCTGGAAAACTTGCGGTTCTATCCTGGCGAAAAGAAAGGCGACGCCGCGTTCGCCCAGGCCTTGGCCGATATGGCCGACATCTACTGCAACGACGCCTTCGGCACGTGCCATCGGAAGGACGCCTCGATGGTGGCCGTGCCGCAAGCGATGGGCAGCAAGCCCAAAGTCGTGGGCTTTCTGGTGGAGAAGGAGATCCAGTATCTGAGCGACGCGATCGCCGCTCCCAGCCGCCCCTTCGTTGCCATCCTGGGCGGCGCCAAGGTGTCCGACAAGATCAACGTGATCAAGAACCTGCTCACTATCTGCGACCAGGTGCTGATCGGCGGCGCGATGGCCTATACGTTCTCCCTGGCTCAGGGCGGCCAGGTAGGAAACAGCCTGGTCGAAAAGGACAAACTGGACCTGGCCAAGGAATTGATCGCGGTCGGGGGCGACAAGCTCGTGTTGCCGGTCGATGACCATTGCGGCGACCGGTTGGCGGCCGACTGCAACAAACAGGTCACGCCCGCCGGGCAAATCCCGGACGGCTACCTGGGCTTGGATATCGGTCCCCAAACGGCCGAGTTGTACGCGCGACGGATCCGGGACGCAAAGACGATCGTCTGGAACGGACCGATGGGCGTGTTTGAGATGCCGCCCTTCGACGCCGGCACCAAGGCCGTGGCTCAGGCCGTGGCCGACAGCAGTGCGACCAGCATCATCGGCGGCGGCGACAGCGCGGCGGCCGTCGAACAACTCGGTTTTGCGGAGCAGGTCTCGCACGTCAGCACCGGCGGCGGCGCCAGCTTGGAGATGCTGGAAGGCAAGAAGTTCGCCGCCGTCGAACTGTTGGACGAGAAATAGCCTCCGCTCGAGGCCACGGCGACCGGATGCCCAGGCGGCGTGCAACTCACTTTGCCGCCCAGGCGTCCAGCACCAACTGGGCTCGGGGCGGCGGACGAGATGCGTCCGTTGCCTGACCGGCTCCCAGGCATGTGACCTCCAACAACACGGTGCCCGGCAGGCGCATTCCCGTCGCCGGGATCCGCCATTCGACCAGTTCTTGCTCGTCCTTGCCTGGCACGAGACGCTTGGCGGCCGGTGTGGATTCGCCCGGCTGGAGGATGTGGGCCTGCCAGGCGCCTTGCTGAGGAGCGAGGCTGCCCCGCAGAACGATTTCGGAAATTGGGTTCCGGCCCGTCGCCGCCAGCGCCCGGAACAACGCCCGGCCTCCGGGCGATGAGGCGATCGTCACCGCGCCCCAAGCGGACCATTCCCAGCGCCCTTGCCGGGGCCGCCAGGCGGTCAGGTCGCCGCTTGTCTCGGCGTCTGCGAGATCCTCGAACTCGCGCCAGCCGGAGGCGGTCGGCGGCACATCCACGCGGAGCTTGTCGAGCTTCAGCAGATACGCGGAGCTGTCCTGGGGCTTGGCTTGGCAGATGAATCGCACCACGCCGTCCTGGTCCGGCGATGGATTCAGGAAGGGCAGCGGGTATTCGGTGCCGGTGTCCCGCAGAGACCGCAAATCCTGCCCCACGAACACCGGAGCCTGCATGGGCACGTGGCCCAAGACGCGGCCCAGGTAGAAGGCGTCGCCTTGCGGGAATTCTGGGGGCGACTGGGCCTGCTGCCGCGACAGGACATTCATCTCGAAGGTCCCCCGGTTCGGTCCCCAGAGCGCCGCGGTACCGACGGCAAAATAGCGGGCGGGAGGGAAGGGAACGACGCAGTCCAACCAGTCGCCCGCGCGGTCGGCCACGTAATGCAAGTATCGGCCGGCACTGGGGTGGTAGTTGTGGTCGACGTCCTCCTCCGCCCGAACCTCGCCGCCCTGCACGCCAGCCGTAGAAACCAGGTCCTCCGCTTCCTCCTCCCAGTACCGGCGCGAATCCTTCCGGGCGGCAACCGCGGCGAAGGTCGAATGCGGCAGCGGCTCCGCGCGGTCCGGCAGCGATGGGGCCGCAAACGGCTCCGTCCCGAACCGATACCAAAAGGCCAAGGCCGTGGCCTCGGTCGGCGCACCCTGTCCGTCCTCGCCGGGCGCAAAGCGGAACACGGCGTCGTGGGCAAACGGCAACGGATCGGTGATGAAATGACGCATCACGCCGCCGAACTGGTCGTCATACAGCGGATGGTTCCAAATCGGCCGGTTGCCGACGGGGCCGCCGTAAGCGCCCATGAACCACAGCGGCGCCACGCCCTGACCGAGGATGGGCGGGCGGCTGTCTCGGACGAGCGCCAGGACGCAGTTGCGCACCGCCGGCGGATAGCGGTCGCCGCCCGTGGTGAACAATCCCAGGCCCACCAGGTTGCCGGGGCCGGGCAGGCGGAGCAGCGGTTGCGGATCGCCGCCGACCGTCACCGGACAGACGGCCCTGGTCGCACACAGACGCCCGCAGGCCTGGGCGTCCCGCTCGGACAACGGCAGAACGCTGGCCCGCACCGAACCGGTAAACCGCAGCTTCTCGCCACGATTCAGCAGATCCAGCCGCAGACCCTGGGCAAAGGGCACCGGGAGGTTGAAGTGGAAGGTGTTTTCCGGAAAGTGGAATCGCGGTTTGTTCACGGACCACGGATACTGGAGCCCGGCCGCCAGCGTCCCGTTGTACGTGTGCCAGCGGTGGCCGATCCACGGGTGTGGGATTCCCGCCAATTCCGGCAGCGGCAACCGCACGGCAGGCTCCGCCGCGCCGTCGCATCGCAACTCGACGACGACCTCCCGGAGCGAGCCGCTGAGGGCCGGGCTGGCGTGAATCTCCACGTGGACCAGTTCGCCGCTGCCGGCCACGTCAAGCACCGTCTGGCGGCTCGCCGCCTGCAGGACAAACTCGTGTTGCGTCTGCTGCGCCTGGGGGTAAGCGCCGGCGGGAAAGGTCGCTCCGGTCCGCAGGATTTCCGCGGCGGCCCGCAACTCCTGGGCGTACGCACCTTGGACGTCGGCCGAAGCGGGACGCACCTTTGCGCCCGGCTCCAACGTCCGGTAACTGAGGAAGTGGGGCAGCGTCGCCTGGTCCGTCACGATGTGCAGGGATTCGGCAAAGCCCACGGGCGCGATCAGGTGGCGAAGCGGCCCGCCGCCGAACGCCAGGGGCGCGGGGAACAGGCAACCGGGCGGGCCTGCGGCGCGTGCGGCGGCGTCTTCGGCCGCTTGAATGGCGTCGTCCATCGTCCCGCTCCACAGCCGGCGGCCATCCGCCCAGAGCGTGAGCGTGGCTTTGCCGTCGGCCACCAGCAGATGGTCGAGCACGCCGGGGCCTCGCGCGTCCAGGAGCAAGAAGCCGCCTTCGCCCTCCGGCAGTCGCGGCCGGCCCGGCAGGTGGGCGACGACGTGACGCTCGCCTTCCGGCGGCCGCGCCAACCAGCGCCAGTCGGCGAGGCAAGCCGGGGAACCGGGCCACGGAAGATCCGCGCCCTGTCCTGCCGGGACGCCTGCTCGAAGCCACAACCCGAGGAAGAACGCGAGCACCACCCAACGGTTCGGAGTCATGGCTTGCCTCGACTCTGTTCGCAATGTTTGGCGGTCTCCCTCGCGCCGCCCCGGCGCCGAAGGCCTTGACGCCCCCGCCCTGATCGCACGGTGTCCGAGCAGGCACACCTCGACCTCGAAGAATATCGCGCCTGTCAGGATTCGCAAGCAGGGACTCGATTTGCCTTCGCACGCCCGCCGGCGAGCGGCTCAAAGAACGACCCGGCATCGGGACGTGACGGTGACCGCGACGTGTGTTACCATCCAGGGGCTGCCTGACGCGCAGGGAAGAAACGAAAGGGACCAGATGAAGACCGGCCTGCTGACCGTTGCCGTTGCGTTGTCGATCTGGGCTGTGGAGACCGCGTGGGCCGTGTCGCCGACGGCGGCGGAGTTGGCCGAGGCCCGGCTCTGGGCCGCGGCAAGGTTTGCAGGCGTTCAACTCGCGGAACCGCCCCAAGGCGAAGCCGCCTCCGGCGCGGAGCCGTTCTTTTCGTTCACCTACGACGGCCGGCCGTCGGTCGAGGCGCTAAAGACGTGGGAGTTCCAACGCGAAAGCCGCCCAGGCGGCGCCCGGCAGACTCAGCACACGCTTGCCTGGACCGATCCCAAGACCGGTCTGGTGCTGCGGTGCGTGGGGATCGAGTACGCCGATTTCCCAACCGTCGAATGGACGCTGTTTTTCCGCAATCCCGGCGCTCGCAAGACGCCCATCCTGGCCGACATCCGGGCGTTGGACATCCGGGTCGAGCGTGGGCCGGCGCCGAACCGCGAAGGCGCGTCATCGGAATTTCGTCTTCATCACCACGTCGGCAGTCCCTGCACCGCCGAGGACTACCGGCCGCTGGAGACGGTCTTGAAGCCGGGGATGACGAAGCGGATCGCGGCTGCCGGCGGGCGTCCGACCAACAGCGACTTGTCGTATTTCAACCTGCAGCGATCCGGCGGCGACGGGCTGATCGTCGTCGTCGGCTGGCCGGGCCAATGGGCGGCGGAGTTCGTGGGCGAGGACGAGTCCCGCGTGCGGATTCGCGCCGGCCAGGAATTGACGCGGCTCAAGCTGCTGCCCGGCGAGGAAATCCGGACGCCGCGGATAGTGCTGCAGTTCTGGAAGGGCGATCGGCTGCGGTCCCAGAATCTCTGGCGGCGCTGGATGCTGGCCCACAACGTGCCTCGGCTCGGCGGCCAGTTGCCGCCGCTGATCCTGAGCGCTTCCAGTTCCTACTACTACGAGATCATGTACCGCGCAGACGCGGCGTCGCAGAAGATGTTCTTCGATCGCTACCTGGAAGAAGGAATGAAGTTGGACTACTGGTGGATGGACGCCGGCTGGTACCCCTGCGATCCCGTCGGCTGGCCCAAGACGGGCACCTGGGAGGTCGATCGGAGACGGTTCCCGAAGGGCCTGCGCGAGATCAGCGATTACGTCCAGGCCCGCGGCGCCAAGACGATCGTCTGGTTCGAACCCGAGCGGGTCCGCGCCGACACGGCGCTGGCCCAGGAGCATCCGGAATGGATTCTCGGCGGCTCGCAGGGCGGCGTCCTGAATTTGGGCAACCCGGACGCCTGGACGTGGCTGGTCGATCACATCGACAAGCTGCTGGTCGAGGAAGGCATCGGCCTGTATCGCCAGGACTTCAACATCGATCCGTTGGCCAAATGGCGGGCAAACGACGCGCCCGACCGGCAGGGCATGACGGAGATCAAGCACGTGGTGGGCTATCTGGCTTTCTGGGACGAATTGCGCCGCCGGCATCCCGACATGCTGATCGACACCTGCTCCAGCGGCGGGCGGCGGAACGATCTGGAAACCCTGAAACGCGCCATTCCGCTGTTGCGCAGCGACTACCTGACGCCGGGAATCGCCCAACAGTGCCAGACCTACGGCATCGCCTCGTGGATGCCATACTTTGGGATGCCGCTGCAGGATGTCTGGGACAACCTCTACCTGCTGCGCAGCGGGCTGTGCCCCGAACTGACCCTGCGTTTCGACATGCGCAAACGGGAACGCGATTTCAGCCTGGCTCGCCGTCTGGTTGACCACTGGCGGCAATTCGGCCGGTCTTACCTGGGCGACTACTACCCGCTGACTCCCTACACCCTGGATGCGAACGTCTGGATGGCCTGGCAGTTCGACTGCCCCGAATCCGGCGAGGGTCTGGTCCAGGCCTTCCGCCGCGAGCAGAGCGGCGACGAATCGGCCCGCCTGAAGCTGTACGGGCTGGAGCCGGAGGCCGTGTACACGTTGACCGATCTGGACGTTCCGGGCGCGACCCGAATGACCGGCCGCGAATTGACGCAAGACGGACTGTCCATCGCGATCAAGGACCGGCCCGGAGCCGCAATCGTCACCTACGCGAAGAGGAGCTGAGCCCTGTGCGAGAGATCGCGGTCGCGTTTCCAATCAGCCGCAGGGCGCTTGCGAAACGATCGCCAGCGGCCAGGAGGACGCGGCGGCTCGCGGGCCGCGGGCGGGGGTAGAGCGCCAGGCGGATGACGCCGACAAGCGCACCGGCGGTTGGTCGCTCGCAAGAGGCGGTTCTCGGAGCGTTTGCATTTCGAGCCACCGCGACAGGGTGCACCTTCCGCCAGCCCACGCCTCGGGTTGCGCGTGAGCCGCAGCTGTGGAAGGTCGAAACCTCGGCCGGTGCGATCGGGAAAGGAGGAAGCTCGGCAAAGTCGAATCCCACCCGTGCGGGTCCGAGCCCGCACGGAAATCGCACAAGCAAGGCTACAACGACCACGTCTGTCAGTGCGCCTCGTTGGTGGATGGGCCTGCGATTTGTCGTGGACGGGTTGGAAACCCGTCCTACGTGGTTTGCCCCCTGTCAGCCTCAGTGTTTCCCGTAGTTCATCGGCACGCCTTTGCGCTGGGCCATGATGTACGCCTCCAGCGCCCGCATGGTGGGGCCGTTGGGATCCAGGTGCTCGCCGCGGACAGGATTCTCGATGCACCAGTCGATCATGTCGCGGAGCAGGGCCACGCGGCCCAACTGCGGCTGGAACTTGGGATAGGTCTCCGGGTGCGTGTTGGCGGCATGCGGATGGCACATGTCGCAGGACACGGCGATGGAGCTGCCCAAGGCGTCGGCGCTGTGGAAGATCCGCGAGCCCTCGGCGGCGAACTTCTCGGTCTCGCGGGCCCACGTCAGAAGGTCCAAGTGGGTGTAGTTGCCGTAGGTGTGCTCCTTGCCTTGGGCGCCTTGCAGCAAGTCCGAGTTGTCGGCGGGCGGCAGCAACGCGTGCTTTTCCCGCTGTTCGGTCACCCAGTTGGCCTCCGGATGGTCGCGTTTCCATTGGTCCATCAGGGCGTCGGCCAGGGGCTGACCGGCGAGTTCCTTCGAGACCGTGACGGTGTTCTTGCCGTCACAGCAGCCCATCGTCACGGTGCCGCTTTCCGCCGCCGTCGCGGACGACGCGAGGGCAATCGCAACTCCTCCGGGAGGCGTGCCGTTTGAGTCGCCGCATCCGACCAAACCGGCGGCCGTAAACAACAGGCAGATCATGCCGGCCAAGGCGGGGCCGGCGCCGTATCGGAGCGAAGTGTTTTTCATGGTTTGTCTCCTTGTGTGCGATCAGTAGGACGGCCGGTTCGGTTTGGGCGGCACGTTCTGCTTGCCCCAACTCGCCAGATAGTTCCGGTTGACCGTGATCGGGTTGCGGTTCCACAGGTTGTAGACCTTGTCGATCAGGCCGTCCGGATGCACGGCGACTTCTCCGTCGCCACAGCCGTCGTTCGGGTTGAACGGATCGGGGCGGCTCATCTCCACCGTCAACTCCGGCATGCCCTCCGGCGCGTACGGCCAGGGCCAGGCGGTGGACAGCAGGCCGTGGAAATGGATGTTGCCGATCCGGTTGGTCAGCAGTTGGTGCGTGTGACCGTGAATCACCACGACCTGCTTGAACCGCTTCAGGATCGCTTGCACCTCTTCGGCGTCGTCCGTCCAGAAGTTCCACGGCTTATAGAGCTTGTACAGCGGCGAATGGGAGAAGACGATGACCCGCGCGTCGTCGGGCAGTTTGGCCAGATCCTCCTGCAGCCACTGCCGCTGCGGTTCGCCGACCGAGAAGGGGCTTTGCAGGCCGTTGTCCAGGCCGGCCACGGTCATCATTCGTTCCATCGGCGTCATGCCGCGAGCCGTCCAGAAGTCCTTTTCTACGACGCTGTTGAGCACGACGAAGTGGACGCCCTTGTGGTCAAAGGAGTACGTCGGTTCGCCGTACAAGTCCTGCCACTTCTGGCCCATGTCCAGGTACCAATCGTGCTCGCCCACCATGATCCGCAGCGGGGCTTTGAGGTTTTTGAGAATTTGGGCGCCCAGGTCCAGTTCCTTCTCTTGTCCCAGCTGTGCCAAGTCGCCGCCGTAGAACACGAAGTCGGGCTGCGGGTCGAGGCTGTTCACGTCGTCGACCGCCCGCAGCAGGCCCCGCACAAAGCGGTCGTTGACGTCCCGTTCGTACAGGTGCGAATCGGAGATGTAGGCGAAACGGAACGCGGGCTTCGACTCCGGGGCGTCCGCATCGGCGGCCACCGTGACGGGCTGGAAGGAGTGCGGCGCGGCCAGTCCCCCGGTCGCCGCCAGGGCCGCGCCCGAGACCTTCAGGAAGGAACGGCGGTCGAGGTTCTGCAAGCCGCGAAAAAGCGACTCCCGCTCCTCCCGGTACTTCGTTTCAATGCTCTTGAAGATCGCCATGCTTGTTGCTCCTTAGTTACTGATCGCTTTTCTTGGCGCCCATCACCCGGTCCTCGTAGGGCAGCGTCCGGCGGAGCGCCAAACCCTCGTCGCGAACGGGGCGGTTCTGTTGGGCCGCCGCTTGTTGCCGCTCGAACTCCCGCTGATTCTGTTCGGCAAACCGGACGTCGGTCAGCGAGAACAGCAAGGCCACCAGTTGGTTGATCTCCGCTTCGCTCAGGGCCAACGGCTCAATGCCTCCGTCCAGGTACAGATTGGCTTCGCCGCCCTTGTTGTAATGGTCGATCACGTCCCACAGCGTGGCCAGCGAGCCGTCGTGCATATAGGGAGCCGTGATGCCGATGTTCAGGATCAGCGGCGTGCGGAACGCACCGATGTCGGCCCGGTTGCGAGTCACCATGAAACGGCCCAGTTCGCTCAGGTCCGTGCCGATCGCCAACTCGTCCAGGTTCTGTTCCGAGGCGTCCTTTTCCAGAGCCGTCAGGGCCTTCTGCGCCAATCCTTCGAAATTCTGACGCTTGGCCGAAACGCCGATGTTGTGGAACCGGTTGTCGCTGCCCAGCGGATTGGAGGGATTCATCGGATGGCACGCGGCGCAGCGGGCCTTGCCGTTGAACAGCTCCCAGCCGGCTTGGGCCTCCGCGGACAGGGCCGAGGCGTCACCAGCCAGGAAGCGGCGGAAGGGGGAATCCAGGAACACCAGCGTCCGCTCGAAGGCCCCGATCGCCCGGCCCAAGTCTTCGTAGTTCATTTTTCGGCCGTAGGCCTTCTGGAATGCCTCCTGGTACTCCGCGTCGCCCGCGATGGCCTTCAAAGCCTCCGCCTCGCTCGACATGCCCATCTCGATCGGATTCAAGATCGGCTGTCGGGCCTGGTGATCCAGGCTGGGCGAGCGTCCGTCCCAGAACATCGTCTGCAGCAGGGCCGTATTCAAGACCGTCGGCGCATTGCGCTTGCCAACCTGCCTGCCGATGCCCATCGAGCCGGGCAAGCGGTCGGTAAATCCTCGCGTCACGTCATGGCACGTCGCGCAGGACACGGTGCCGTCGGCCGACAGCCGCTTGTCGAAGTACAGTTTGCGGCCCAGCGCCACGCGCTCCGGAGTCAGCGCGTTGTCGTCGGGAACGTGAGCCGCGAACACCACCGGATCGAAAGCCGACGTGGCCTTCACGGCCTCGGCGTCCGGGATCAGCTTGCCGAGCAACTCCAATTGGTGTGCGACGGTTGCCGCCCCCAGTTCGTCTCGCGGCACCTCGGCCGCCGGTTCGCCGGCGACGCCTGCACCGGACAGTGCGCCCCCCGCCAGGGCGAAGCAGACCGCTGCCAACCACGGTCCGCTGCGGAAAAACCTCGTGGAATCCATCATTCACCTCCAGTCAAAGGTTCGGGAGAGACTTGGAAGATCAGGGCAGGCCTTACTTCCACATGGGCGGAAACAAGCGTGTATTGATCCGCACCGACCGTTCACTCGGCGGGACGTCCCGCCCCGCGGGTCTTGCTTCGCTCGATGGATTGCAGCGCCAAATATCGTTCGCCGAACCTGCCCATGTTGTCCAGTTCCTGGTCGTACTGGTCGTAATGACGTTCCTCGTCCGTCACCAAGTCCTCGAACAGCTTCTTGGACGCCGAGTCCGCATTTGCCCCGCACTCGTTGGCCAACTGGTTGTACAACTTCGCGCTGTCCTCCTCCATCTGCCGGGCGCACTCCAGCATCTCTTTGACGTCGTGGATCTTCCGCACCTCGGCCGCAGCCACCAACTCCACTTCGCCTTTCAGGAACAGCGCCCGCTCGGCCAACCGCTCGATGTGCAGCATCTCTTCGATCGCCGTCTGTTTGAACAGGCCGGCGAGCAAGTCGTAGCCTTGATCGTCGCAATGGAAGTGGAAGTACATGTACTGATGGACCGCCGTCAATTCGTCGGCGACCGCCTGATTCAGCAACGCGATACTCTGCTCGTGCATGGTGAATTCTCCTCGGGCTTTACTTGGATCTCTGCCGGAAACATTCCTGGCACAGACCGGTGAAATGAACTGAATAGTCTTCGATTTCAAAACCGTGCCGCTCGGCGGCGGATAGCCTCAGGCCGTCGAGACCGGCGCTCTCGATGTCGATCACACACCAGCATTTCCGGCAAACCAGGTGGTGGTGCCGCTGCAGGTTCCCGTCGAACCGGGCGCCGGTTCCAGGATGGTGCAGTCGCCGGATCACGCCTAAGTCCGCCAGCGTGTCCAGCGCGCGGTAAACCGTCGTTCGAGACAGTCCCGGAATGTGCGTCTTGACGGCCTCGTAGACCTGCTCCGCCGAAGGATGGTCGTCCCGCTCCAGGATCGTCTGCAGGATGTCGCGGCGCTGGACCGTTAGGGGCACCCCCCGCTCGCGACACACCGACTCGAATTGTTCCAGTCGCTGTGCGATCTGACTCGGCTTCATGTTCTGTCCCTGCTAGATGGAAACTTATACCACCTAGCAAACTTTACTTTCCCGATTAAATCACTCGGCAGGCGGTCTGTCAAGCCTTGTGCCTGGCAATTCACGCGACTCCTCAATCCGCGCAGCGATCGCGAAGCGCGCAATTCCTGCACGATGCCAGCCCTGTGACCTGACCGGCTTTTCACATTCGAGCCTGGGCTCATCGCCCAGAACTGCATGTCCGCAAGCGGATCGCGTCCGTATTCGGCGTTTGGCACTGCGTTTGCTAAATGGTTCTGTAGCCTGTTTTGCAATTTGATGAAAGGAGGATGTGACAATGAGTACCATGCGAGTGTCAATGCTGACCTTGGCCGTCTTGGGGTGGGTGGCTTCTGCGGCCCTGGCGCAGCGCGGCGCGGGTGCCCCGTCGGGCGTGGCTCGGACAGGAGTGGCGTCCAAGACCGTCACGCTGTCCGGCAAGGTGCTTGAAGTGAAGACGGAGCCGTGTGCGAACACCACGGGCCGTTTTCCCGTCGGCACCCATTTCCTGATGAAGACCGCACAGGGCAAAACGCTGAACGTCCATCTCGGACCGGCCGCGATGGTCGAGTTTGTCGCCAAGGAGTTGGCTCCCGACAAGGCCGTCAAAGTCCAGGCCTTCCGGACGGAGCAGATGAAAGAGAGCCATTACGTCGCCCAGGAGTTGTCCTTCGACGGCCGCACCGTGAAACTGCGTGACGAGACGCTCCAGCCGATGTGGGCCGGAGGCGCAGGAACAGCGGCCGCACTGGGCGCTCCCGCCGCCGGGCCGGGACGCGGCGCCGGCGCGGGTTGGGGGCGTGGCGCCGGCTATGGTCGAGGCGCGGGTTACGGGCGAGGCGGCGGTTACGGCCGCGGCGCCGGTTACGGCCGCGGGGCTGGTGCGGGTTGGCGAGGTTGGCAGGCTCCGCAAGGAGTAAACAACCCAAGCGGGAGCCAGAACTAGCGCGTCTTCACGCCCGGAATGTGGGACTTGCCAAGTCAGCCGACAGGCGCTAGCGTGCGGTTCGGAAAACCATGGGCCAGCGCCTGGCGGCGGATGCAAACGGCGACCGCGATCTGATTCTCGAACGATGGTCAGGCCTTCAGCGTGGGAGCGATCTGCTGGGCGGTGCGTTGGCCCGACAGCAACATGCCGCCGAAGATCGGGCCCATTCTGGGACCGCCCAGCGTCGCCGAGACGCTCATCCCCGTGATCCACAGGCCGGGAAACAGTTCCTGGACGTGTTCCACGACGAACCGCTCGCCGGAGTCGGCGTCCAGCGGTCCTTCTACCGGCGGTTTGCCGTCCGTCAGGGACGGCAAGAGGCACCGCTTGCGCAAAGCGGCCACCAGCACCGCTTCGTGGCCCGTGGCGTCTACGACAGCCTTGGCCGACAGGACGATCGGGTCCACCGGCAGCGCGCCGGAAATCATCGTACGGTTCACGACGACGCCGGTGACCTGTCCCTGATGCACGCACAGGTCTTCGACGGCCACCAGATTCAAGACTGCCACACCGGCCTGCACGGCGCTGAAGCACAGTCCCGCCGCCAACTCGATGGCGTCCACGACGTACAGGCCTTCCGACTTGGGCGTGTAGCGGATGTGCATTTCGTCCAGAACGGGGATCGCTTCCTGTTGGACGACGGCGACGTTCATTCCCATGCCGCCGCCCCAAATCCCGCCGCCCGGCGCCAGGCGTTTTTCCAGCAACGTGACCTTGGCCCCCTGCCGAGCCAGATAAGTGCCGGCCACCAACCCGGCTGGCCCCGCGCCGACGATGACTACGTCGCTGACGATCCGTGCCAGCAGGATCTCATGATACGAGTTCAGAATCGCCTTGGAGATTTCAGTTTCATCGAGTCTCTGCATTGGTTTTTCCCTCACAGGCCGCGATCATACACGGGGGCGGCCTTCGGATCGAGGTGGGTTGGCGTCCGATTCTCTTGCGTCCAACTGGGGATCGCTTGAGCCCGAACCGGCGCGCTGCGACTTCTGCGGCGCGGGCATCGCATAGGCTGCGGCCATCAAGATGACGCCGCCGACTGCCGCGACCACTAGGGCGGTCTGCCAGACGCGACGGATGCCGAGCAACTCGAGGAAGTGCTGTTCCGACGGCGACAAGTTCCGGTCGGGGCCGCGGCGCAAATCCTGCCAGAGAGCCCAAACGTAGATCGGACGCAATGTTTCCACGTCGGCCAACCGCGGTCGCGTCACAGACAGAAAAGCCGATATGCCGATCGCCACCGCCGCAATGATCCCGCCCAGCAGAATCCAGCCTTGGCGGCGGGTCCAGGGCCGTTTGCGCCCACTTCGGCTGGCCGACTTGCTGGGGGCCAGTTCCAGGCTGGAAAGCTCACTCAAGTTTGGCACCGTCAGGATCTTGCCACAGGTGCATGGGACTTCCTCGCCGGCCTGCGTAGTGCTCACGCGCAGCTTTCGGCCGCAACCGCAGGGTAGTAGGTACTTGGCAGTCATCGTCAATCTTGGCACGCCCGGAGGCTGCCACTCTGTGGTAGGTCGAGTTTGGGAGCCTGACCGGTCACGGTTTTCCCTGCGCCAGCGTCCACACGCGCGGCCGGTACGGGTGCTCGCGTTTCTTCAGCACTTTCGCTTCCAGGATCTTGTCCGCCGGGGGGATCGCCAGGTTGGGATTGGGATTGAGCCGCAGGGACTCCGGGGTGGGCGGATCGCGGCGCTGCAGTTTGGCCAGCACTTCGATGCCACGGACCACACGGCCAAACACGGTGTGGTTGCCGTCCAGGTGGCTCAGCGGCAGGAAGGTCAAGTAGAACTGCGACCCGCCGGTATCGCGCCCGGCGTGCGCCATCGCCAGACTGCCGCGAAAGTGCAACCGGTGATCCTCTCGATAGCATTCACAGGGAATGACGTAATCGGGCCCGCTGCTGCCGTCGCCCTTGGGACAGCCGCCCTGGGCCATCTCCTGGGCGATAACGCGGTGAAAGGTCAAGCCGTGGTAGAAGCCCTGCTCGACGAGGAAGACAAAGTTGGCGACCGTGTTCGGCGCTTCGTTCTCGAAGAGTTCCAACTCGATCTCGCCCTGCGTGGTTCTGAGCAGCACCCGCGGCAGATCGCCTGCGGAGCGTTCGGCGGCGCGGAGTTTCGCTTCCCGCTCCCACGCGGACTTGTAGTAGGCGACTTCTCTCAGGCAACGGGCGGCCAGGTCCGTCAGCTTTTCTTTCTGGTCGGCCTTGCGGAGGTGTCTTTCCGCCAGGTCGAATTCAGCCGTAGCAAAGGCGGCCAGTCCGGCGACGCTCCACATGTCCCGTCGCGAAACGCCCTGATCGATAATCAGCTGCGCGACCCGCAGCGCTTCCTCATACTCCTCGGCCTCGAACAGCAGGAACGCCATGCCGGCCAGGAGTTCCGCCAGATCGGTGTTGGCTTCCGGATTCCTGGCATAGGCCGCGACGGCCGCTTGGATTACGTCCTGTTCCAGCTGGCTGCCTTGGGTCACCAGCTCCTCATACTGCCCCCGCAATTCGTCGCGCCGGCGGCCTGCCGCGTTCTGGTAGGTGATATCGAGCTGGTGCAGCCGGCCAACCACCGTTCGCCACTCGCCGTATAACCCGTCGTAACGGTCCCTTTCCGTCCGCCAAAGCCCCTTCGATTCGGCGGCGGAAGCGGCCTCCGACGGGCCCGCGTTCTGGGCTGCGGGACCACAGCCCGACGCCAGGGTCAGGACCGCCAGCGCCAGCCATCGGCGAGTTCTGAGCGCCGCAGCCATCAGGACACCTCGCGTTGCACGCCGGCCGCGGCCGCAGGCTTTTGCGCCTGCTCGCGTTTCTCGGTGCCCGTCAGCAGCCGCGCGCTGTTGGTGATCACCAGCAGCGCGCCGACGTTGTGCAGCACCGCTGCCAGCAGGGGAGCCACGATGCCCACCGAGGCCAGCCACACGAAGACGATCGACGTGCCGGCCCCCAGCAGCACGTTGTAGTGAATCGTGGTCCGCGTCCGCCGAGCCAGGCGTACGGCCATGGGCAGCCGTCCCAGATCGTCCGCCATCAGCGCGACGTCGGCGCTCCGCAGCGCCACGTCGGAGGCTGCCGCGCCGAGCGCGATGCCCACGTCGCTGCGGGCCAGGGCCAAGGCGTCGTTCACGCCGTCCCCGACCACCATCACCAGGTGCCCGGCATCCCGCTCCTCGCGGACGACGTCGAGCTTCTCTTCGGGGAGCACTTCGGCGACGATGCGATCCACTCCCAGGTGGCGGCCGATCTGTTCGGCCACCTGCCGGCGGTCGCCGGTCAAGAGCACCGTTCGCGTCAGGCCCAACGCGCGCAGATCGCCCAGCGCTTGCTGGGCTTCCGGCCGGATGCGATCGGCCAACAGGAAGCAGCCGTACGCTTTGCCGGCCTTCCGGCCGGAGCCGTCCAGCCGCCCCAACCAGACCACCGAGCCGGTGTGCGGCGGAGCCTCGGGCAACGGGATGCCTTGATCCAACAGCCACTCGCGGCGCCCCAGCAGCCAGCGGTCGTCGCCGTCGGTGGCCAGGATTCCTTGCCCGGCGATTTCCTCGACGTTGCCCGGCTGGCTGCCGGCCTGGACGTTCTCTTGCTGGGCGGCGTGGACGACGGCGCGTGAGGCCGGATGCCGCGAGGCGTGGGCACAGCACAGGGCGGCGCGGAGTACGTCCTGCCGGCTGTGCCCGCCCAGCGAATGCACGTCGGACACCTCCAGCCGGCCCAGCGTCACCGTGCCCGTCTTGTCCAGCACCACGGTATCGGCGTCGCACAGCGATTCCAGGAAGCGGGTGCTCTTGATCAGGATGCCCTGCCGCGAAGCCGCTGCCAGCGCAGCGACCATCGCAGTCGGCCCCGCCAGAATCAACGCCCCGGGGCAGCCGACTACCAACACGGCGACCGCTCGAGACATGTCGCGGGTCACGAACAGGACGACGCCGGCGATGGTCAGGATGATCGGCAGGTAGTATCCGGCGTACTGCTCGATCAGCTTCAGCACGGGTGTCTTCGACTGCTCGGCGCCCTGTAACAGCTCGACCACTCGCCCCAGCGTCGTCTGAGAGCCCGTGCGGGTCACGCGCACCCGAAGGACGCCAGCCAGGTTCAACGAGCCGGCGAACACAACGTCGCCGGGGCCGATGTCCGCCGGCACGGATTCGCCGGTGATCGAGGACTGGTCGACGGACGAGTTGCCCTGGACGATTTCCCCGTCGGCGGCGATCAGTTCGCCCGGCCGGACCAGCAACACGTCGCCGCGGCGGAGGGTTTGCGGATCGACTTCGCGTTCCCCGTCGGGCGTCAACAGGGTGGCTTCCCGGGCGTGCAGGTGCCGCAGTCCCTCGATCGCCGCCTGGGCGCCAAGGATGCTGCGTTCCTCCAGGAAATGGCCCAGGTTCATGATCACCGGAATGAGCGTCGCCGTGACAAAGTTGCCGCTGGCCATCGCGGCCAGCGTCGCCAAGGCCACCAACTGGTCGCCGAACGAGTTCGGGTCCATCGTTAGCACGCCGCGCACGGCCGAGACAAAAATCGGCACGGCCACGATCAGCGCCGCCAAGGCGACGATCAGGTCCGCGATTTCGCTTAACTCCGGCGGGCCGAACCGCCGCTGGATCAAGCCTACGGCCAGCAATCCGCCGGCGACCATCGCGGACCCGAGTTGGACGGCGATCTTGCCCCGCTCCCACAACGTCAGGGGGACGTCCAGGGTTCGTTCCAAGTGCGCCGAAGCAGGACGGGCGAAATGAGCCACAACCAATCTCCCACGCGGCCCGCGGCCGCCGCCAAACGCTTGTCGTTCCGGCTTTTGCCGGCTCCCGCCGCCTCGAGGCGGCCCGACGAACGGTCCTCAATCATCCAGAATCACGCGGTCGTCCGGTGACACGAAATTCAGCTTGCCGACACTCGCCAACACCTCCTCTACCGTTTCCAGGTAGATCCGGTTCCGGACCAGTCCCGGGTTCTTCTGATACTCGCTGTACAATTGCTCGAAGACGGAATACTCCTCCATCGCCCGCGCGTTCAGCGTGTTCCGGTAGGCGGCGGACTCTTGAACCAGCCGGTTCCGTTCGGACTCGGCCTTGGGGGTTTCGCGAAAGGCAAACCCTTCCGCCTCCCGTTTTTTGGTTTCCACGTCGATCTGGGCGCTCTGCACGTCCCGGAATTCCGCCATCACGTGACGCGGCGGATGCAGCTGCTTGAACTCCAGCGCCGAAATGGCAATCCCGCAGTCCAGGCGATCGAGCCGCCGCTGGGCACGCTCCCGAACGCTGTCCGCCAGGCCTTCCGCCTGGCCGCCCCGCGCCGGATCCTGACGCTGCAACCGCAGCACGTCGTTCACGGTCCAGCCCGTCATCGTCTGGGTCAAGGCGGCGAGAACGACGTCGTGCAACACGGCGGGCGGATCCGCCGTTGCCAACTGGAAAGAAACCGGGTCGCTGATCCGGTACTTGACCACGACTTGCGCCTGGACGATGTTTTGATCGCCGGTCAGGCAGTAGCCTTCCAACAGCGGATCGATGCGGTCCTGGGCCTCCGTCTGGTCGATTCCCTTCCAGACCTCCTTGATCAGCACCTCGCCCTCCTGCTTGGCGGGCACCTGGATGACGCGGTCGATCGGGTAGGGCAGCGCGAGCAGCAGTCCGGGCTCGTGGACCTGCGCCGCACGGTTGGCGCCCGTCAGCTTGCCGAACCGCAACAGCAAGCCGACCTGATCGGGATCGATCTCCTGAATCCCGGAAAACCAGAACAGGACGAACAGCAGGAGCATGACCCAGCGGAACATCCGCAGTCCGGATTGCAGTCCTTGGAAGACCGTCGGCAGCGGTTTTTCTTTGGCAGAAGTCATGGCTGGCGGTCTCCTGTCGCCGGCAACTCGGGCTTCACGGCGGGAGACGCCGGCGGCATTCTCAACAGGGGCGGCTCCGCTTGCTTCGCGCCCGCCGCCTCGTTGCCGGCGGCGCCGGAGGCCCCGCTCGCCGCGGGTGCCGTCCCTGCCGCTCCCGGCGGCTGGGACAACACGTCGAAGAATCCCTGATCGGTCCGCAAGATGATGGTGGACTTGCTGCCCAGGGTTTTCTTCATGGCTTGGAGCGATCGCCAGAAGCGGTAGAAGTCGGGGTCCAGGCGATGAGCGCGGGCGTAAATCTCTGCGGCTTCCTTTTCCGCCTGGCCTTGAATCTTGCCGGCCTCCTCCCGCCCCAGGCGGCGGATCTCCTCGCACTTGACCAGCACCTCGTCGCGGATCTGCTGGGCCTCCCGTTCGCCTTCGGCGCGGAGCTTGCCCGCCTCGGCCCGCCGCTCGGCCCGCATCTGCTGCAGGACGGTCGCGATGTTCTCCTCCGGATACGCGATCCGCTTGATTCCCACTTGCTCGATGGCGATGCCGAACTTGGACAAGGCCGCGGGGCTTACATCGGCCAAGATGGCCTCTTCGATCGCCTCGGTTTGAATCGCTCCCGGAGTGGTGGATACCAGGGCCGACAGTTCGTACCGGCCCAAGTGAAAGTTCTTGCTGGCCGCCACCATGCCGTCCAGTTTCTGTTCGGCCGCTTCGGCGGTGCCCAGCGACTGCAGGAACAGCAGGGGGTTCTCGACGCGCCACACGGCATAGGTCAGCAGAATTACGTTCTTCTGGTCCCGCGTCAGCGTCGCGGTGTAGGGCGTGTTGTAGACCCGCCGGCGGACGTCGATTTGGTGGACGCGTTCCACCGGCCACGGCCACTTCCACGCCAGCCCCGGTTTGTCCAGCGACCGTACCGGGTCGCCAAACCGCGTGACCACCGCCTTGTAGCCCTCCTCGACTTGGAAGTACATGCTGTAGGCGACAATCAACCCGACCACCGCCGCGGCCAGGAGTATTTGCGGCACCAGCGCCGCCGCCGATCGCTTGCGGACACGCGGTTCTTCTTCCAACTGCGTCATCGGTTCACCTCAAGCCCTTTCCGGCGAAAGAGCGACCAAGAATCATCATCGTTGTTGCCTTCGTGTGCGTCGGTTTTCGAGTCGCTAATTCCGGCCTCGACCGCCGGTCGCCGAGGAGCCCGCGTCGCGAGTCAAGGGGACCGGATCTTCCGTCGGAATTTGTCCGCGCTGGTCCAACAGGATGCCGCCCGATCCGGTGGCGATCGCCTTGTCGACCAGCACGAACCGTTTCTTCTCCAGAATGTCCTCAAAGGCCTCGAACCACAGCCGCAACTGAAAGGCCTCCGCGGCCACGGCATAGGCTTCGCCCATGGCCACAAACTGTGAGGACTCGGCGGTCGCCTGGCCGATCCGCCGGGCGGCGTCCACCCGCGCGGCGGCCACGGCCGCGTCGGTCTCCTCGTGGGCCTTTTCCAAATTCACCGCCTTCTCGCCCAGGGCTTCCACGCGGACGCGGTCGGCGTCGATCCGGGCGCTGATCACATCCAGGTAGTCGGCGGCCGCCTCGACCGGCGGATGGAGTCCCATCAGCGCGACGTCGACCACGTCGATCCCCAGCCGCTGGGACTGGGCGTAGCCGCGGAGCGTCTGCTCCAGGCGTTCGGCAAACTGCGCCCGGTTGGCGGTCAGCACCTCCATCAGGGTCGTGCCGCGCGTGTGCTCCATCAAAGCCCGATACGCATACGCCTCCAAGGCGTCGTCCGGATTCTGGTTGCGATACACGTAATCGAGGAACCGCTCCCGGTCCTCGTGGATCTTGTAGTACACCATGCAGCCCAACGCGACCAACTCGGAGCCGTCGCCCAACACCAGGGCAAACTCTTCGCTGGCGTGCTTCTTGCTCCACAGATAACTTGTCTGACGCCCCGGGTTGCTGATGAACCCGATCGGCTTGGCCTCCACGCGTTTCACCGGATACCGCAGCACGCGGCCGAACGGCCAAGGCAGCTTCCAGTGCAGTCCGGGCGGCAGCGGCGCCGCCTGAAGCTGGCCACAACTCTCGCGGACGCCCAACTCGTCGATCCGCACGACCGCCAGACTGCTCAGACCCCAGAACAAGACGCCAACGGCCAGCGCGGCGGGAACAAGCGAGCGGCGGACGAACTGAATCGCCCAGGAAGAACGGAAACTGACGCCAAAACGCCGCTCGATCGTATCGAACAGCACGGGCAGCGGGTTGCCGTGGACGAACAGGGCCTCGCGGACCAACTGCCGCAGCGGAACGATGACAACCGGGCCTTCGGCAGGCTGGCGCAACCAGACGATCAACAGCCTGATCACCTGCTCGCCGCCCGTGGCGACGATCCAAAGCAACAACAGCCGCCCGGCCCACACAGGCGCCGGCGGCCAGAGGAACCCCGCCAACAACCCCGCCGCCGCCAGCACACTCGCCCACTGGAGTTCTCGAAACACCAACGCCAGCCCCGCGCTTTCCGGCAACTCCCCGTCGGGCACGCTGGCAAAGGAACGGGCCAACACCAGCCACAGGCAGGAGGCCGCCAGGCAAACCACTGCCAGCGCGGTGGCCGCGCTGCCCAGCGGTTCCTCGGACGCCGGAAGCTGCGAAGTCCAAATCCCGCGGGCAGCCAGCAAGGCCAACAATCCCGTCGGAATCAACGCCAGAAACAGGTAGTGCAGCTTCAAGGCATGATGCACGTTCCACGGCCCGCTCGGCTCGTCGTCCTCTTCGTCGGATTCGCTGTCCCACCGCGACAAGCCACGCCGCGACGCCGCGGCCTGCACGCCCGTTTCCGAACGCTGTTCCGCCAAGACCGCTTCCCGCCGCAGACGGCAAACGTTCAGGCACAGCCAGGCGGCCAGCGCGGCCAAGGCAGCGTCGAGGGCCAACGCCCAGAGCACCAGCAGACCGTTCCCCAGGCCGTACCCGCCCGCCACCAACATCCCGCCCGTCGCCAGAATGGCCGACGCCAGAACCAGATTGCGATGCGGCCCGGCCAACGCCGGGTCGGTTGAAGCGCGGGATGGTTGGACGGGGCTCGTTTCACGCTTCGTCATCGGACTACTTCTTCACGAACAACAAGGGAAAGACAATGTCGCTGGTGCAACAGGGCATCCAGACCGCGAGGAACAGGAACAGCGCCGTGGCGGCGTATTGCCCAAGACTGAACTCGCCGCCGATGGCCATGGTCATGTGGAACAGCGACGCCCACGTGCTCAACAGGACGTGTCCGGCGTGAGGATACTTGGTGCGCGGCCAGAGTAAGCCCAAGACAATCCCCGCCACGGCCAAGGGATTGACCAGCCACCACTTTTCAAGGAACCCCAGATGGATGCCGCGATTGGGCAGGTTCAGCAGCACTTCGGCGACATAGGGGATCACGCAATCGCTCAACGTGGCGATTCCGACCGAGCCCACGTAACCGATGAACAACGTGGCGAGCAGCGAGCGCCGGCTGTGCAGGGTGAACATGGCGGTGGTCACCAGCGCGCTGAGCAGCACGTGCAACGGATGCAGGCCCCAGAACAAGCGCGTGGAAACCCACGCCGGAACATCGGCGGCGATGAACGTCACCAGGATGGCGATCCCCGTCAAGGCGCCGAACAACGTGAACGGCACGTGCGTTTTCAACTCTTGGCTGATTCTGGAAACAGCGCCGGCGGCCTCCGCGGGCGGGCCATGAGAACGGTCCGCCTGGTCCGCCAGACCAGCCTCCGGATCGGATCTCTGCTTGTGCGTCTCCATCGGTCGATTCGCCTTTCGTCTGTCCACCCAGCCAGCGAGCGCGTCACGCGTCGACGTTGCTGAACAAAGACTGCGCGGTTTTCTCCAAGAACTTCCCCCGCGCCGACGCCATGACCCGTCCGTCTTGCACCAACTCCGCGGCCAGTTCGTGCAGCGGCCGCAAGGACGAAACGATCCAGGCCCGGACCTGGGCCGAACGATCTGTGATCACCGGATGCCGGAAGCGGACTCTCAAGTCCGCCGTCACGCTGGCGTGCCCATGCGCAAACAGGCGGTTGATCATCGCGCCGTCCAACAGGGCACAGATGATCCCGCCGTGCAACATGGACGGGTAGCCTTCGAATATCTTCTCACAGGCAAACGTGGCGGCGACGACGCCGTCCGCCCCCAAGCGGAAGTCCAGCCCCAGACCGTGCCCGTTCGCCGGGCCGCAGACAAAACAACCGGGATGGGTCTGCCGACGCAACGCCGAAAGCAGCGCTCCGGCGCGAGCGGGTTGCGTTCCGCTGCTCAGTGATCGCACAAGTTCTGTCCCGATGCAAGAGTGCCGTTCAAATACGCTTGGACGATGTTCTCCGGCGTATTCCCCGGCGCACCGACCACGACCTTGATTCCGTTCTCCGCAAACAGCTGCTGGGCCCGCTGGCCCATGCCGCCCGCAATGATCACATCGGCGCCCTGCTGGTGCAGCCAGCGAGGCAACACGCCCGGCTCGTGCGCCGGTGGCGTCAGGAATGTCGTCTGCCGCGGCTGCCCAGTCGCTTCATCCACGTCGATCAGGGCGAACTCTTGACAATGTCCAAAGTGCAGACATAACTGGCCGCCCGCCATCGGGATCGCAATTTTCATCCGTTTTACTCCTGGGTCTACGTTTTAACGATTCGCTCTTCGTGTTCTTGAGCTGTCTCGAATTTCGTGCCGGAGATTCCCTTTCTCACAACGCTTCCGAAGTCTCGCCGCAACGCGGGGCTATCCGCGGGCGAGTTTCATAGTCTGCAATGGCGGCCTTCAACGTATTGGCCGCCAACAGCGCACAATGTTCCGATTCTGGCGGCAATCCGCCCAGGGCCCGCAGCACGTCTCGTTGTTCCAACCGAGCCGCCTCGACAAGCAGTCTTCCGACAGCCAGTTCCGTCGCCATGCTGCCCGCGGCCCGCGAAGGCCCGCAACCGGAAGTCACAAAACTAGCCTGGACAATCCGCCCCTCGGCGATCTGCAGCCAGAATTCCATCGTATCGCCACAGGGCCCCGTGATGCGGGCATGACCGTCCCAACGGTCGAGCGGACCGTAGTTCCGCGGCCGTTGAAAACGTTCCAGAGCCTGAAACGACATGGGTTGCTGCATGGTCATACTATCTATTACGATCGATCACCAAGAGAGTTCAGGAGGGCTTCATGAATGGGGCAGAGGGAACGGCACCCGCTATCGAGCAAGCCCGTTGGCAGCGCCCCCCAGCCCTGGTCAATCGCCCCTGGAAACGGCCCAATCTACCGCCCCAGCCGCAACGGTTTCCCGCCGAGGCCTCGTGGACCAGCCGCTCTGTCGCCCCGGCGGTGCTCTGCCCCCTCGGATCACTTGCCTCCCCGACCATCTACTTCCGCCCCAATCACCTTCGCCGTCAGGCCACTCCGCGGTTCTCCAGAAGCCGGTCTGAAGACACTTTCGCCAGCAAGCCAGCCACACGCTCCTGGAAACGCGGCACCGCAACCGCCGCCAATTCGCCCCGCGAGTAGGCCTCGGCCACCGCACGGTCATCGGGAATTTCGGCCAGAATGGCGATCCCCTGCCGCCGACAGTATTCCCAGACCTCGCGGTCGCCTGCGTCGGCTCGATTGACGACGATACCAAACGGCAACCGCAACGCCCGCGCCATTTCCACCGCCAGTCCCAAGTCGTTCAAACCGAAGGGCGTCGGCTCGGTCACCAGCAGCAACAGATCGGCGCCGCGGACGCTTTCAATGACCGGACACGAGGTGCCCGGCGGACAATCCAGGATGGCCAAGTCGGCATCCGTCGGCAACGCAGCCTTGACGGCCCGTATCGCCGGGGGACTCATGGCCTCGCCCACGTTCAGCATGCCGTCCACGAATCGCACGGAACCGCTCGCCCCCAGCCGCAGCCGTCCGACGCTGTGCGGCGCTTCGCCAATCGCCTGCTCGGGACACGCCAACTGACAGCCGCCGCAGGAATGGCACAACTCGCCAAACACCAGCACCGACTGGCCTACGCACGCGATCGCGCTGAAACGGCAAACCTCGCTGCAACGGCCGCACAGCGTACACCGCTGGTGATCGACCACCGGCAGCAGTCGGTCGATGGAAGACTCTCGCTCAATGGTGGGCTTCAGGAACAGATGCCCGTTCGGTTCCTCGACATCGCAATCGGCATACACCACCGTGCGACCAGCCTGAGCAGCGAGGTACGCCAGGTTGGTCGCGACGGTGGTTTTACCGGTCCCGCCTTTTCCACTTGCTACCGCAATCCGCATGATGCTCCTTCGTTGGCCACTCGCCAGCCGGCTGATCGAACCGGGGGCTGATGCCGCCCGTTCGCCTTACGTTGGAAGCATTGCGCGTGCCAAAGCGATTGCAGTTGAGGCCCCAGGCGAACCAGGACGTGGGAAACGCCCCGCGTCACGAAACAAGGTTTCGCGAAGGCCATTTAGCCGGGAAGGATCATTCTCGACTGAGCAAAGTCGTTGCTCGGTCGCCCGTTCAGCAACAGGCCGTCTTGCAATCTGCCATTCCCGCGGACGGCCATCTGTGGCATGATGCAAGAGACATTTTGTAACCAGCGGGTCCGCCCTGGAGTCTATCTACAATTCTCGATGCTTACGGCCAGCGAGCTGTCCTCGGTTTGTCGGCAGCCGCGGTCAGACGTAATTCAAACCAAGGATGCGAGAGCCAAAAGATGACGGACAAGCCCGACGCGGTGAGTCTCTTTCGAGGATCCGAGCGGAACAACTGCGCACAGGCAGTTTTGAAAGCTTACGCGAACCTGGCGGGCGTCGATCAAAGCTGCGTCGAGCGGTTTGCGCGGCTGGGCAGTGGACGAGCTCCCCAGGGTGAATGCGGCGCGCTGTTCGCCGCAAAAGCCCTGCTGACCGACCAGGCCGCTCGCCAGACGCTGCACGACGAGTTCACCCGCGCGGCGGGTTCGGCGGCCTGCCGGCAAATCCGCCAACTAGGGCGTCTGTCGTGTCAGCATTGCGTCGAGACCGCAGTGGACTCAGTCTTCGTTCAATTGAGTCAAGGCCAGATGCTCCGAAGACCGGCGAACTGCGAGGAAGGGGTCGTGCCGAGCGCTTGAGGCCCCCTCCCTGTGCAGCGGCCGACCGCGGGCCGCGGCGTCAGCGCTTCCCCACGACTTCGCCTGCGGCCCGCGTACACAGGGCGTGGTAAACCTGTTCGTCGACCGTCTCCGCGACCAGGTGTACGGAGCCGTCGGCAGAGACGAATTGCGTCCCGGCCGGATGCAGGCTGCTGAAGTTGTGGAAGTACTGGCCCGGCTGATCCTTCGCGTTCGGAGGATAGGTGGCCACTCCCAGGATCCGGGCCGGCGCATGTTCGCCGCCGGTCACCTCGCCGACCCAGGTCGACGGCGCTAGCAGCGAGCACCGCTCGCCCACTACCAGCGTCTGACTCAACCCGTCCAAGATGTCTGCGAACCGCACGCCTCGGTTCAGGAAGAACGTGCCGTTGCCCTCGCAGGAACTGGGGGGCACGCAGACGTAATGGAAGTCGACGGTGCCGAACACGCCGATATAGTTGCCCGTGGCCAACTTCACCGGCGAAAAACCTCCGCCGCTGCCCAGATACGGCCCGCCTCCCTGCAACACAAAGGTGTCGGATCCGATGTCGGATGGACAGCGGAACAGCTTGATCTTCGTCTCACGGGCCGCCGCGTTGACCGGATCCGTGATGGGCAATTCAAAGTGGATCCCGTCGGCGTACAGAGACGTCTGTTCCAGATACGGCAGAATAGCGCTGGCCCAAGACCAACCCGGTTCGCCGAACCAGTGCGGTTGTTTCGTGGCCGGATCAAAGGCCTGCCAGCCGGCCGGAAGACGCTGGAAGGTGTCATGATACATGTGCAGTCCCAGACCGATCTGTTTCAGGTTGTTGTTGCACGAGGTGCGGCGCGCCGACTCGCGGGCCGCCTGAATCGCGGGCAACAGCAGGGCGACCAGAATCCCAATGATGGCAATGACGACCAATAATTCGACTAACGTAAAACCGGAACGGTGTTTAGGCATAAGCGTAATCCCCTCTCTCCAGAGTGCTTGCGCCGAACTGACGCTGCGCAGGCGCGCAACGATACTCAGCGATGGAGCAACCAAGAACGCGTGGCGAAGTTCACGCGACGGCGGGAGGCGCACGAATGTGCCAGGGACGCGGGAGCGTGCCGGCCGCCGCGCGGGGCTCGCCGACCGGCGCTTCCCGTACAACTTCGACTCGATAGAGAAGCCTCAGACCGTCGTCGGCCATGTGCTTCTGGGCCAGCATCTGGCAGATCAAGCACCGCGCCTCGTCGTGCTCCGCTACGGCGTCCGCCACGACGGCAGGGATTGACTCGATTCCGACTTCCCTTGCCTGCGTGCGAGCTTCGCCGCAATCGGTCTGACAGTGCCCGCAGGCTTCGCCGCCGCAAGCCGGCGACGGACGCACGTGGGCCCAGTAGCAGCGATGCACCTGGGGCGCAGCGGTCACCATCAGCAGGTAACCGGCCAAAAGCCCGATCGCAATCGTTCGCCGCGTCTGCGCAAACATCAGTCTCACCTCGCGAAACATACTGCCTTTAGTATGCTTGTGAGTGGTCGCTTCTGTCAAGCTCGCACTGCCGTGGCGCAAGCTCCCAGCCTGCGTCTGACGCGATGAATCGAAAGGCAAACAGGGTGCTTAGCCCACTTCTTGGCTCTGAAGACGCACTGCGCCGATCGTTCCAAGGGAAGCTGGAACCGTCCGGCGACGACTCCGGGCACGGTTAGGTCTTCGTGAAGGTCCTCCCAACGGAGCGCATAACCGCTGAACGAACAGAATGGCGTCCTTGAAGTTCCGCGTTTTTCGCAGGTCCGCCCCCGCCGAGTTCGCTCGATGGAGCGCTGACCTTGCACTACGGTGGTGTAGAATCGCCGTCGCACCGAGCAAGCTCGGCGGAGACGATGTGCAACTTCAAAGACTGGCGTCGCGGTCTGGCCCGACCGCTGACTCCGGCAGAAATGATCGCAGCGTTGCACGACTTCAAGGGGCATCTCCAATTCCACCAGCGCCGCGTTGGGTGTACACTCGGGCGCGTATGGAACGGGAATCCGCCAGGTGGATCGAAGGGCGGGCGAAACGCACTGTCCTCCTCGATGGCGGGCTTGCTCGGGGCCTTGCGGCCACATACCGCAACACTGGCCAGTTCGTGCTGCGGCTCGGCGCCCGATCTCAGAGGCGATCTGGTTCTTGACAATGGAGACTGGTGATGGCGAAACGGAAGGACGCGCGGGACGAGTTGCGACGGAGGCGGAAGCAGCGCGAGGCGCGGCGTGCGCCGCTACGGGAGCGGGACGATAGTATCGGGGCCGAGCTGCTCGACATGTTCCGAGCGATGGCGGACGGGCCGATGGCCGAATTTCCGGGGGCGTGTGACCCCAGCGTGGAACGTCCCGAGATGGTCAAATATCGGATGGCCACGCTCGCCGAGTTCGAGGAGCCCGGCCGTTCCAAGCTCAAGCGTCTGGAGCGGCAGTACCGGCTCGGCAAGTTGGGTTTCCTGCCGGACATAGAACATTGGGCGATGGAGGAGTTCTTCTGGCATGGAGCCCCGGGCGACGAATGGCACCCGCTCGAAGCGTTCCTGCAGGGCGAGGGCGATCTCTTTCCGCCCGCGGCATGCCGACAGCTGCGGCGCTGGAAGGAAGCGGAATTGAGGGTGCTGGAGATCGGCCAAGTCCGCGACTCGACGGTGCAGCTGCGCCCCTGGAACCTGCGCGAGGCGTCGCCGGCCGGAGATTGGTTTCGCGCCATCGACCTGAGCATGAGCGGGGTGAAGCTGTATCGGCCGCGCGCCGGATGGCTGACTCTGACCTACCTGGCCCCCTGGGCACCCGAGGAGGACTTGTTCTGCACGATGGGCTACGGAATGATCCTGGCCAAGGCGAATTTCGCCAGCTTGCTCGTGCCGCAGCTCCTGGCCGACCCGCAACTGGTCTGTTCGCGGTGGCCGTGGGAGGCCGATGCCCAATCCAAACGCGAATCCGAAACGGAATGGCGGCGGCGCGATTGGCAGGGCTGGTTCCAGCAGCGGGTCGTGTTTCCGTTCGATGCCGTGGTGCTGACGAACGAGGGGGCCTCCTTGCTCACGGTCGAAGACATCGAACGCGTCTCGGGCGAACAAGCCCGAAAGATGGGCATCTATTTCGGCGTTCGCTGGGGCGGCATAAAGCTGCGGTCCGGTGCGACCGGCATTTATCCGCTTGATATGTCGGCTCGCAACGCCGCCGCATTTGCCGAGTACCGGGCGTACCGCCACCGGGTTGGCCCGCCATCGGGCATGCGCAATCTGCAGCCGCGGCGGTGACCGGCCCCTGGCATCTTGACCGAATCCATCCGATGGCGTCGGCGTCGCAGCAAACGGACGGCCGAGTTGAGAGGAGCCGCAGGACCATCTGGACTCGGACTCTGGTCTTTCGCTGCCACCATGCCGGCGCCAGGACGCGTCGGTCGCGGACCGCAGCAGAATCCGCCGTTGGTCGCGGAGCCCGTCCGCCGCCGGGAAATCGCTCGCTCGGACGTGCCGGGGGTCCAGGTCTACGCGACGCACCACGGCGCCAGCGGCTGCGGGCACACGTCGGGTGTCACGCCCGCCTGCAAGGCCGCGATGGCCTGCTCGGCCTTTTGCACCTGGTCCGCGCTGGGATGGAACTCCAGGCCCAGCTGGAAGACGGCAGCGCCGCCCGGCGCCAGCTGGACCACGCGGCCCTGTCGCCCTTCGTACGTCCGCGGATTGGGGAAATTGGTGCCCGGCTCCAGCCCGGTGACGTAGCCGTCCGCCGCGGCGGCGGTGTTCTTCCACAGCGTGAAACACGGCAACTGGTTCGTGTTCGCGTGGACGGTGACGCCCCGCGTGCCGGCTGCGTTCCTCAACAACGCGGGCGACCAGCCTTGCGCGTCGGCCACCAGTTCCAGAAAGTACACCTGCTCGGCGAAACCGGCTTCTTCCGCGGCGTACACGTCCCAGGTCGCGACGCCCTCCGCGGCCCGCGCGTCGCGGGGCATCATCTTCTTCAAGGGCGCCAGGAAGCGGGAACCGGCATCCAGCAGCGGCAGGCCGAAGTTAATGTGGTACAGCAACTGGACCTCCGTCGGGCTGCCCGAAAGATTCTCGACTTCGTCCCGGATTCGCAAATGGTGTTCCCCCAGTCGCGTGCTGATGCGGCTGGTCATCCGCAGACTGCGGAACAGGAATCGGGATTCCTCGACCACGCCCGTCACGGCGAGCTCGCCCGACTCGTCGTCCACCTCGACCTCGACCCGCTGCGCCGGCCGATTGGCGATCCGGCCGTGCAGCGGGTACCGCAGACGTCCCTGCGGGTCGAACTCCGGCGCCCCGTTGCTCTCCAGGCCGCACCGCACCAGCAGTTCGTCGAAGCCCTCCAGCCAGCCCAGGCCGCTCGGCTCCATCCAGGGAACGAACTGGGGATGGACGGGGCCGCGAACCGGCGATTGCCAGCCGATCTCCTGGCCGTCCAGCCAGGCCTTCCACAGCCCCATGCCGCGCGTGGGCAGGACGGCAAACGCCATCCGCCCATTGTCGACACGGACCACGTCTACGCCGTCGCGCAATCCGCCCTGCAACGTCGTTTTGCGGATTTCCAAACCGGGCAATCGGCCGCCAAGATCCTGCGACGAGATCGTCAGCTTGTCAACCTGAAGGCCCGTAGCGACGTCCGTCAAGGTCCATTTCTTCACCGTCATCAGCACTCTCCTACCTACATTGCGTTTACCATCTTCCGCAATACAATGACGCCACGCAGGCAGCGGTCGCAGGCCAGGTCGTTTGACCGCGACCCAACGGGCCGTGCGGCGGGCGGACGTCCAGCGTGACGCCCGCGCTCCCCGTTGGGTCGCGGTCAAACGAGCCCAAGACGCGCATCCTGCCGCGCCGCGAAACGCTTCACCGCTGGAACCGAGGAATCCAACATGCTGCGATGGTATGCGTCCGCCGTGCTGTTTGCAATCGGGCTGCTCGCGGCCGATTCGGTCCCCGCGGAGAACTGGCCGTGCTGGCGGGGTCCGCGCGGCGACGGCACCAGCCAAGAAACGCAAGTGCCGCTGCGCTGGAACGGCGTCAGCGGCGGGAACATCGTCTGGAAAACGCCGTTGCCGGGCCGAGGCCATTCGTCGCCGATCGTCTGGGACGACCGGCTGTTTCTGGTGGCGTGCGTCGAGGCGAGTCAGGACCGCATCCTGTTCTGCGTGGACCGCCAGTCGGGCCAAATCCTCTGGCAGCGGACGGTGATCGCCGCTCCGCTGGAGAAGCAGCACAAGCTGAACAGCCATGCCTCCGGCACGCCGGCCACCGACGGCGAACTGGTCTACGTCACGTTCCTGGAACCGGACTTCGGCAGCAAGCGGGAAGTGACGCCCGGCAACCTGGTCGTGGCCGCTTACGATTTTGCGGGACAGCCGCGCTGGCTCGTCCGGCCGGGGCGGTTCTCCAGCGTCCACGGCTTCTGCAGCTCGCCCGTGCTGTTCGAGGACAAGGTGATCGTCAACGGCGACCACGACGGCGACTCCTACATCGTCGCCCTGGATCGGAAAACCGGCGCCGTCCGCTGGAAGACGCTCCGCGCGCACAAGACCCGCAGCTACTGCACGCCGATCATCCGCCAGATCGACGGCCGGACGCAGATGATCCTGTCGGGCAGCCTGTGCGTGGTCAGCCTGGACCCGCGCGACGGCTCGCAACACTGGATCATCGACGGCCCGACCGAGCAGTTCGTCGCTTCGCTGGTGGACAACGGCCGCCTGCTGTTCCTGACGGCCGGCTTTCCGGAACACCACATTCTGGCGATCAAGCCGGACGGCCGAGGCAACGTCACGGACTCGCACATCGTCTGGCGAACCACCAAGGGCTGTTCCTACGTCCCGTCGCCGATCGTCAGCGGTGACTATTTCCTGGTCGCCGCCGACAACGGCATCTGCAGCTGTTTCGTGGCCGCCACGGGCGAGCGGGTGTGGATGGAGCGGCTGAGCAGCCACTACAGCGCGTCGCTGATCGAAGCCAACGGCCTGGTGTATTTCCTGGCGGACGACGGCGAAACGAAAGTCGTCCGGCCGGGCCGCCAGTTGGAGGTCGTCGCGGTCAATCCGCTGGGCGAATACTGCTACGCCTCGCCCGCCGTGAGCCAGGGCCAGCTGTTCCTGCGCAGCGAAAAGCACCTGGTCTGCATCGGCAATCGCTGAAACCGGGCCGTGGACGAAGCGCCCGACGACTGGGGTCTTTGAAAGACTGGGGTCAGGCTTACAGAATTCAATTTGGGCCGATGGTAACTCCAACCACGTGGCACGACCTTGCTCGGCCCAAATTGAATTCTGTAAGCCTGACCCCAGAGCGGTACGCATGATGCGCAGATCTGCAGGGTCGAAAATCACGGCAGCGGGCACCAAGCCACCGCCCCGGCGGCCACGCAAGCCGCGACCGCGGCCAAAGCCGAGCGGCAAAACAAGGTAGACCCCGCACGCCAAATTGGGCCGACGTCTCCGCCGACCGCAGTTCTCCCAAACCCTGGAGACCCAAAAGTGCCCGCGAGGACGTTCGGCTCGCGCCTACCAGCCCTCGCGGGACGGTTTTGTGATTCGGCCAACCCGCAGCGGACTGCGGATCGACGCCGGACAGCGGTCTGGACTCGCACCACGGCACGCCCGTCCGGTCCGTGAACCAGACGGCTCTGGCTGGACGAAGCCCCCAGGGCCTCGCGCGGAGTGCTGGAGAAAAAGCCGAAACCACCCGAAAACCCATGTTTTGGTTGCGGTTGTCGGGATGGTTCCTGTTCCGGTTGTCGGAGCGCGCATTGACGCTGGGATTGTTCCAGCAGCCGCCACGCACAACACGGCCAACGTTCGACCGCCACCCGAGCGGAACACGGCGTCCCGCCAAGTAGACAGTATGGCAGATTGGGAGCACATCGCCACCCAGTACCCCCTGATCTTTCCCCTCATCTTTCACACGCATCAACCAGTTCTGAATGAGATTGGGTGAAAGATCAGGGGGCATTCGTGCCTGGGTTCCCTCCGGCGGCCGGAACCTGCTTTTCGAAAAATTTTTCGCGCGCCGCTGCGCGGCTTGCGGTAAAGGGGAGAAGGAGTAAAGGAGGAAAAGTGGTAAAAGAGTAAAACAGCCAAAAAACTACGCGAGTCCTGGAGAAAAAGCCGAAACCACCCGAAAACCCATGTCCCGGTAGCGGTCGTCGGGATGGTTCCCGTCCCGGTAGTCGGAGCGCGCATAGACGCTGGGATCGCTCCAGCAGCCGCCACGCACAACACGGCCAACGTAGGATTGGCCGGGATACTTTACCTCCACGGCATCTGCGCACCATTCCCAGACGTTTCCAGCCAGATCCTCCAGTCCCAGCGCCTTCGAGCGGGAACGCGGGAACAGGCCCACCGGCGTCGTCTTCTGGAGTTTCAGTTCGTCCGTGTTGCAGATCCCGTCTTGCCCGTCGTTTCCCCACGGGTACACGAGCGCTTGCGGGCCACGGGCCGCGGCTTCCCATTCCAACTCGCTGGGCAGCCGGCCGCCTGCCCAGTGTGCAAACGCCTCCGCCTCCCAGAACGAAATGCCGACCACCGGCTGATTGGCGCCGTTCCATTTCGTCTCCCGCCGATATTCCGGCTCGCTGACGTTCCCCTGCTCGTGCCACTGCCAGCCTTCCTCGGACCAACACTCGCGCTGCTCGTAGCCGCCATCCTGCACGAACCGGCGGAACTGGGAATTGGTCACGGGGTAGCGGGAGATGAGGAACGGCTGCATGACCTTGAACTTCTGCTTTTTGAGCGGCTTGATCGCATATCCGGCCTCGCCCCCGCCCACCGTGTACGTTCCCGCCGGCACCTGGACCCACGCTCGCGGATCGGTGTGCTCGCGCAGATCCTCGGCGATCCGCGGATCGCCCATTCGTCCCAGGGCCAGTCCCAGTTCGACGCGCGGCTCGATCGGCGACTCGCGTTCAATGGCGTCCAGGCACAACTGGCGGAATTGCTCGACGTGGCGTGCCTGCAATCCCACGCCGCGTCCGGCCAGGATCTCCAGGCAATCCGCCACGACGACGGCCAGCGGCAGCGCGTCGAGCGTCAGCGGCTCGATCAGGCTCTCCAGCAGCCGGATACCTTTGTCGGGCAGCGTGTTGCGGCTCATCAGCGACGTGAACACGAACGACAGCGCGCTGCGCCATTCCTGGCGCACGGCGCGGCGGCGGAAGAAGGCGGCCAGATCGGACTCGCGTTCCAGAATCAGCTGGGCCGCCAGGAAATCCTGGAACGTGAAGTGATGGAACCCAGCCCGCTTGCCGGGCCGCGGCAGCAGCACGCCGGAACGGGTCAGCAGATCGTCGCAAGCCTGGACCGCGCCGCGGAAACCGGGTTCCGTGGCCGGGCTCTGGTCCCGGTATCGCTGGATCATGCGCTCGATCTCCGCCGTCGTGGCCTCGGCCTGCGGCGTCTCGCGGTCCTCGTCCAGCCCGACGCCGGTGTGCATCCCGTAGGCGACTACACTCAACCGGTTGCGGACCAGCGGAATCTCCTGCTGCTCGTCCAGATAGCGGTTGTGCAGCACGTTATCCAGGATCCGGTCGTACAACTCGTGCTTGTCCCGCGGCAGCCGCTTGCCCTGGTTGAAGATCACGCACAGGGCGGTCAGCAGCATGGGGCTGGAGACCAGCGGCGAGACCTCCGCGCGCTCGGCCAGATGAGCCCGCATCTCGGCGGCCCGTTCGGCCCCTTGTTCCGCGTCCGGCGACAGGGCGTCGAACCAGCGGCCGACCAACAGTCCCTGGAGCGGCGCGTCCAGGTCGGCGATGGTGACGCTGCGCAGTCCCAGTCGCCGGGCCTCGACCGCGTTCAGGCCGTAGGGCCGGCTGGTGACCAACACGCGGTTGCCCTGGCCGGTCCAGTGCGGCACGGCGTCGGCCAGCCCCTCCAGCAGCATCTGCCGCGGATGGTACGCGGAGTCGTCCGGGCCCACGCGGATGGGCACTTCGTCAAAGCCGTCCAGCATGATCAGCACTCGGCCGCGCTGCAGGTGGCCGCTCACACAAGCCCAGGACAGCTGTCCCGGCTGTTTTTCGTCCAGCCAGCGGTGCAGGGCGTCCTCCAATCCGCTCCGCGACAAGCCCCGCCCGCCGGGCGTGGCCGGCAAGGCGATCCAGAAGTCGCGCAGCCGGATCAGCAGCGGCAGGTGCTCGCGGAGCGGTTCGGGGAACGTCTCGCGGTACCCTTCCGGAGCGGCCGGTTCGCGGGCCGGCCACTGCCCGGCATTCACGCCGTGCGCCACCCAGCGGCAGAACGTCGATTTCCCCGCCCCCGCGCCGCCCTCCACGTACAACGACGTTTCGGCCAACTGGCCCATCAGCAATTCCGGCTTCCGCTCCGCCTCGCGGCCCGTCCGCTGCAATGCCGCCAGCGCCTCGGCCTTGCCCGTCGTCCGTCCCGGCTGCGGACCGTCGGTGCCATCCGTGATCGTCAGCGGCACGTACACCTGATACAGCTGGACCGCCCGCCCCTGCTGGTCCTGCAGCCCCAGCAATTCCACCCCGCTGCACTCGCGGGCCAGCCAAGCCCGATACGCGTCGGGGACGGGCGCTGTTTCCGCGGTGGGTCCGGGCACCTCGCCGGCCGGTTGACGCGGGACCAGGGCGGCGATGATTTTCCGCAAGTGCGTGTCCACTTGCTCGAAGAACGCTTCGGCCGTGCCTCGCACCTGCTCGTAGGTCGCGTACAAGCCCCGAGTCTGAACTTCCTCACGGAACTTGCGGACCTGGGCGTACTGGTCCAGATCGATTTCGTCGAGAGCGACCTTGGCGGTCTTAAAGTAAAACAGAATCCACGGTTTGCCGGTTTTTCCCCAGCGGCGCAGGGCGTCGCGGAATTCCTTCTCCGTGCCCGATCCGTAGCGGCCGGTGGGCGTGCCAAAGCGGCAGGCCAGCATCCCCAGGTACACGTCATAGTCGGCGGGCGTTTGGGCATCGACGACGTCCTGGGGCCGCGGCCCGATCTGCGGCACGACGTCGTCTTCCCATTTCCAAAGTTCCAGCCGCACGTCTTGGGCGCGTACGTCGGTGCGGTTGATGCGCTCGACCACCTCGTCCAACACGCGGCGTTCTTCCGCCACGTCGCTGGGCGAGGAAACGAAGACGCGGATCAGCCTCACAGCTGTTGGCAAGTTCCTGTGTTTGGCGGTGGAAGTCACGGCGGGCCTCGGAGTGAGATGGGGTCAGGCTTACAGAATTCAATTTTGGCCGAGCAGGCTCGCTCCACATGGCTGGCCTGACCATCGGCCAAAACTGAATTCTGTAAGCCTGACCCCATTTCATCCGGCCCTCACGGGCCCTGGCGCACGTGGATCAAGACGGCGTCGTCTCCGGGGATGGCGATTTTGGCCCCGTCGCCGGTCAATTGGCGCACGTCCACGACGGTGGCAGCCTGCTGGCCGGAATTGTCGGACGGCGCGGTTGGCGCAGGCAACCGGACGGCGGTGGCCGGTTGCGTCAAGGGATGCGGCAGCTTGTCGGGGTGCAGCACGCAGGTGACTTCGCGCGGGCTCTGATCCAGGTTGGCCAGCAGCAGATAGGCTTCCCCGGCGCGGCTGTAGACGGCGGAGGCGCAGCGGGCGTCGGACAAGCGGACCGCCTGATTGCGCCAGTCGGCGAACCGATAGGACCGGAGGTCGCCGAGAGGTTTCAACAAGGGCAGGAGTTCGAAGGTCTCCTCGCTGGCCGGCCAGGGTGTTACGCCGCCCAGGAAGGCCTCCAGCGCAAACAGCCGGTGCAGTCGCCGCGGGGCGTTCTTGTCAATGGTGCCGTAGCTGATGACGCCGCGCGGCAGGGCGCTTACCAGGTTCCATTCCAGGGGCAGATCCTGCATGTCCGGAGCCCGATCGGTCCATTTCCGGTAGCCCCATTCCGTCGCGACGACATAATCCGCAAAGTTCTCGGTGGCATACATCGGCGTGGTCGTGTTGTGGATGATCACCAGGCCGTCCCGGCCGACGCGATTCCGGGTCCACTCCATCAAATCCAGCAATTCGTCGATGTCCCAGTGGCCCTTGGCCGGCGCTGCGCCGCCGGGGCCGTTCGCTGGCGTCGCCTTGGCCGGCGCGGGCTGCGCGCCGGTCTCGTGCAGGGGATTGCCGCACCAGAGGGCGACGTTCCAGTCGTAGTACACGCCGTCCAGCGGGTGGTTCTGGAGCACTCGGTCGATCGAGAACTTCAGGAATTCAAGCCAGCCGGAGCGCAGGCACATCTGCGCGCCGAACTCGGCGTTGGGGCGGTAGAAGTTGTGCCGCAATTCGCCTTTGCGGTTCTTCCGTCCCCACGCCTCGCCGTGCTCTTGAAACTCCTTGGTGCTGGGATGCAGCTCTTTGTTCGAGAAATACGTCGCCGTCCGAATGCCCGCCTGGCGGCAATCCTTCAAGACCTTGTCGTAACGCTCCATGTCCGGGTAAGGAGGGTAGGAACCGTCGCGCCAGAACAGACCGTCGCTGTAGTAGTCGCCGTCGTTGTGACAGTGGACCGTCTGGATGCCCTTCTCCGCCCACCGCCGAATCGCGTCCGTCGACACCCAGTCGCCGCGATTGCGGTTGAACGAAGTGTGCAGCCACGGCCGGTGGGCGCGGCCGTCGAGGATCGGGACTGCCAGGTAGAAGTCAAAGACGCTGGCCTCCGGCAACACGAATCCCTCGTCGCCGCTGGACAGCGGGGCAATCGAGAGTGCCAAGCCGGCCGGGTTCTCGCTGGCCTGCAGCGCGCACCGGCCCTGGCCCCGGCGGCCGGCCAGTTGCAGGTCCCATTGCCCAAGATCGGAGCCTACGAACCACTCCAGACCTTCGACGCCGGGATCTGCAAAGAGCATCGAACGTGGCACGTGCCGCGTCTGCAGCCCCTTGTCGGACTCCTGGCCCAAACGCAACTTGCCCCACACGTTGCTCCCGAACGAGAACGGCGGGACGCCGTCATCCTCCGTCCGGCCGTCCCGATAGCCGTAGTGCGAAAGACTGGGAGCAAGCGTCGTGGCCAGCGGGCAGACTTCCCGCACCCGGACGCCGGTCGGCGCCAGCAGCTGTCTGCGAATCTTGACGTAGCCCCAGCGGTACTGGAGCGTCGTCTTGACCCGCAACGCCGAGGCCCGTCCATCCGGGTGCCGCAGCCCGCACTCGACCGTCACGATCTCATGCAGGCCTTCGCGCCGGTGCGTGACGGCCGGGGCCGAGTCCCAGCGATCCGAGAGCAGGGCTCCGCGGTCATCCTGGACGCGGGTCTCCACGGGCTGGACCAGCAAGTTGGCGGCCTTTCCGTGAGTCAGTGCGATCCGCGTGACGGCACCCCCTTTCTTCAAATCCTGCTCGACCACATAGTACGGCGTGCGCAGGGTCAAGAGGCCCGCCGTATCGTCGCGCTCGACCGTGTAGGCTTGAGGCCAAGTGCGAGGCGGTTGCGGGCCGGATTGCTCGGCAAGCGCCCCCGCCGCGGAAACCAGGATCGTGAGGAAACTGAGACTGAAGGCGTGCGTCATGGGAAAGCTCCTTTCATTCCAGCTTGGGACGGCCCTGTCCGACAGGATACAAACCGAAGCGGGGTTCGGCTATCCGGCTGCGCAAGGAACTCGCAGAACAAGCCCAGACGTCCCGTCCGGCCGGATTCCCGAAGTCTCGACGCGGTCCGCGCGAATCTGGACGCCGTTGCGGGCGAGTGCGAATTCCCGCCGGCTGCGGGGGAAGCTGGAGGATCCCGTTTGCCGTCCCGCGCCGGATCGCCTGGCCTGCCGGGCTCTGCCCCCCCGTCCCGTTCGAGGCCGGGGAGGTCGGCCGGCGCGCCCGTTTGGCGTGCCGCGTCTGTCATTGACAAGTTCTTGCGGACGCTTGAAAATCAGCAAGGATATCATTCCGATCCGACTCGTCGGTCCCCGCCGTGGAAGACGAGTACCAACCAATCGATAGCACCGCAGAATCCTAAGGAACGGAGCAACGCCCATGCGATGGCAAGGCCGGAGACAGAGTGACAACGTGGAGGACCGACGAGGCCTGCCAGGGCGCCGACTGGCCGTAGGCGGCGGTTTGGGCACTATGGTCCTGGTCCTGGTGGTCATGTTCTTGGGCGGCGATCCTCAGGCCCTGCTGCAGCAAATGCAGCCGCCGGCCGGCGGTCCGGCGGCCGATCAGGCGGCGGGGCCGCAGCAGGTTGATCCGGCCCAACAGCCGCTGAGAGAGTTTGTGGCGGTGGTGCTGGCGGACATCGAAGACGTCTGGAACGACTTGTTCCAGCAGCAGGTCGGCGAGAAGTATCGCGAGCCCAAGCTGGTGCTGTACACCGACCAGGTCGAATCGGCGTGCGGATTCGGCAGCGCGGCGATGGGGCCGTTCTACTGTCCGGGGGACGAAAAGGTCTATCTGGATCTGGGCTTCTGTGAGGAGATGAAAACGAAGTATCAAGCGCCCGGCGATTTCGCAGTCGCCTACGTTCTGGCGCACGAAGTCGGTCACCACGTGCAAAAACTGGTCGGCTATATGGAACTCGTCGACAAACAACGGGGGCGAGTCAGCAAGGCCGAGCAGAATCAGTTGTCGGTGCGGCTGGAGTTACAGGCGGACTATCTGGCCGGCGTCTGGGCCCACCACGCCGAGCGGACGAAGCGAATCCTGGAGTCGGGCGACGTCGACGAAGCCCTGGGCGCCGCCAGCGCCGTGGGCGACGACCGGCTGCAGAAGCAAGCCCAGGGATACGTCGTCCCGGATTCCTTCACGCACGGCACTTCCGCCCAGCGTTCGAAGTGGTTCCGCCTGGGGTTGCAGACGGGCAGTTTCGAGGGCGCAAAGGCTCTGTTTGAACTGCCCGAATCACAACTGTAGCCGGCACCGGCGGCGAGCGAGGCCTATGGATTGCCGATTTGGAGGTCGTCCAGGAAGAACGCCGTCTTGTCGCTGGCCATGCTGCACCAGCCGACCCAGGTGAAGTTCTTGAACTCGGTGCTGGCCACCGCCAGGCCGGGGAAACGGCGCGGCGGCTCGCCCGGCAGTTGGACGGTGAGGTCCCATTTGCCGTCGGTGTCGGCGCCGACCCGGGCGGTAATCTCGACGTGGAGCCACTGGTCGGTGGGCAGATCCAGCAGCGGGCGGCCGCCCACCGTCAGCTTGCCGTCCTGGATCCACAGGGAAGGTCCGACGCGATAAGGGTTCACGTCCCAACTCCGCCACTCGTGGAACAGGATCGCGCCGGGCTCCAGCCGCAGGGCGAAGCGACAGCGGGCCGAGCCGGCCGTGTAGTTCGGCTTGTAGACCAGGTGCGGATTGAATCGGGCTTGCAGGCCGGGGGCGTCCTGAATCTTGACGCTTCGCCGGCCGCCCGCGGCGGTTTCCTCCGTCACGCCGATCGCATCGCCCTTCTTTTCGACGTTCGCCTCGGCGTCCGCGGGCGGAGCGCCCACGGGCGTGAACTCGAAATCGTCTTTGATTTCCAGCGGCGGCGGAGGCGGGGGCGGCGGGGCAAACTCCACGGGCGGATACGTGAATCCCCGGGGGATGGCAACCCAGGCGGCGTCGCCGTACAGCCCCGCCTGCGAGTAGTCGAACGGCTTGAAACCGATCTTGGCGGCGGGCGAGTTGGGCTGGAGCCGGAAGTCTCCGTCGGCCGGGGCCACGAACTGCGGATCCGCGACGATCGAACCCTTGTCCCAGCCCTTGGCCTGTCGCTGGGCCAGCGACAGGCCCTGGAAGTCCACCGGTTTGCCCGAGGCGTCGAAGTACAGATTGTTCTCGAACTTGACGTTGTCGTCGTTGATGCGGCCCGCCGCGGCCAGCGGCCCTTCGTCCCAGTACACCAGGTTGTTCGCAAACGTGAACGACACGTGCTCCTCCACTCGCGAACGCTGGATCTGGCCGTCCATGCTGTACGCCAGGATGTTGTTGCGGACAACGTTTTCGCGGCCGTAGTGCTGGTGGTAAGTCCCCGTTTTGACGCGGTAGACGAGGTTGTTTGCCAGGACGATGCCCGAGCTGCCCTCGTCGTTGTACAGCCCCCAGCCGCCGCGGCCGTAGCGGTCGTATGAGTACACGTCGTGAATCACGTTGTTGCTGATCGTCGTGCCGTGCGCCAGGCCCAGCGTGTACACGCCGCCCATGTCGCTCAACATGCCCCAGCCCAAGTGATGGATGTGATTGAACTCGATCTTGTTTTCCAGCGACACGGTCGGCCGATAGCCCCAACTCCAGCCGACCGAAACGCCCGTGTAGAACTGGTCGCTGAGGTCGTTGTGCGTCACCCGGTTGTGGCCGCTGTGGCCGATCCACACCCCGATGGCCCCGTGGTGGATGCGGGCCGCGGCGTGGACGATGTTGTTGTCGCAGGTGATGTGGCTGGTGTGCGTGTCCGGCTTGGCGGGATCGATTTTGGTGTCCCCGATCATCACGCCGCCGCCGCCCAGGTCGTCCAGCCAGCAGCGCTGGATGCGGCAGTCGCGGCAGGCGCGGCGGAACCAGACGGCGTGCATGCCGACGTGTTTCACCTCGCAGCCTTCGATCGCCACGCCGCGGGCCCCGTCCACCTGGATCGCCGCCGGCACGGTGACTTCCGCCTGGCCGTCGGCATGGCCCGTCGGCGGCAGCACGTACTGGCCGTGCTGGAAGCTCAGGCCCTGGATCGTCAGGTGCTCGACTAACCGGCCTGCGTCGGGCTCGCCCGCAATCTGCACGAACTGGTCCAGCTTCGGGGCGATCACCTCCGCCGTGGTCATGTCCTCATCCGCACGCGGCAGGTAGGCCAGTGTCCCGTCGCGGTCCAGGAACCACTCGCCCGGCTGGTCCAACGCGGCCCGGAAGTTCTCCAGGTGATAGCGGCAATTGGGGCCCCAGTAGGCAAATCCCCAGGGCACGCCCGCCGTGACGACCACCGCGCCGGCGGCCGGATCGAGGCCCGCCAGTCGCGAGCGGGACACCTCCCAGGAATGATACGTGACCAGCGTCACGTCGCTCAGCCGCTCCTGGGGCACGCCGCTCAGCGGCTCGATGTCTTCGGGCCGCGCGCGAAAGGCGCGGTTGGTCAGATCGGCCGGTTGTTTCGTGGCCGGATCGACGCCCCGATTCAGCTTGGCCAGTACGTAGTAGTAGAACTTGTTGGGACTCCGCGCCCGGACGGCCCGGCGGCCGTTGACCCAGAGCTGCTCGAAGTACCACTGGCCCGCGGCCACCTCCGGAACCTGAGCCGTCCACACGCCGTCGGCACCGCGCGTGAACCCCGTGATCGGGCGGCCGCCGGTGAAACGAGGCGACGCGCCCGGCGCGGCCTCGTAGCGGATCGGATGCTCGGCCGAGCCGCTGTCGTCCGGAGTCAGCGCCAGCGGCTGGTCCATCACGTATTGGCCGTCGGCCACCCGGATCTGCACCGCTTCGCCAAGCGGTCCTTGGGCCTTGAGTTTGCGGACGGCGTCGCGTGCGCCGGTCAGTGTGGCCAGCGGGCCGTCGGTCCGGTCCGCGTTGGGCTCAGCCAGCCGGCCCGACCAGGCGTCGTTGCCGTTGGGAGCCACGTGCAGCGTGGCGGCGGGCGAAGAATTCCAGGCGGCCAGGACGATTGCCATCGCCGGGCCGAACGAGTGTTTCCAGATCGAACGCATCGCCGATTCCTCCTGAACTGAAAATAGGCAAGGCCGCGCCGCAAGCCCGGCTCTGCAAACGAACCGAGCCCCTTCAGCGCGGCGTGTCGTCGCTCAACTGGGCCAGCAGCCAGGCGCGGGCCGCGCGCCAATCGTTTTTGACCGTGGCCGGTGAAACGCCCAGCGTATGCGCCGTCTCGTCGATATTCAAGCCGCCGAAGAAACGCAACTCGACGACCCGCGCGTGCCGTTCGTTCAGCCGGGCCAATTCCGCCAGCAGGTCGTCCAGCGCCACGATGTCCACAGGATCCCGCTCTTTCGCCAGACCGACGGTCTCCAGCAGCGGCACCTCGCGGCGTCCCGCGCCGCGTTTTTCGGCCGCCTTGGCGCGGGCATGGTCCACCAGGATCCGCCGCATCATGCCGGCGGCCACCGCACAGAAGTGGGCGCGGCCCTGCCATTGGACGCGCGACTGATCGACCATCCGCAGAAAGGCTTCATGCACCAGCGCCGTCGGCTGCAGCGTGTGATCGCGGCGCTCGCCACGCAGTTTCTGGGCGGCGATGGCCTTCAATTCGTCGTAGACCAGCGGCAACAACGCTTCCAGCGAACCGCGCTGCCCTTGGCACGCCTCCAGCAACAGCCGCGTTGTCTCGCCCTGACCGTCCGACATGCTTGGAAACCCGAACGCTGACCGCGGGACAAGCCCCGCTGCGACGCACTCTACGCCGCCACCAGTATACACGACGGCCGCGCGACGAGAAACCACGCTGCTGGCTGGCGCGGGACGATGTTCAAGATGGTGGACGCAGTGAGCGGGACGATGGCTGGTTCTGAACAGGGCTCCGCGCTGGCAAGCAGCGTGGTGGCCGAAATCCGGGAAGTGGTTTCGGCCGCCGTTGCTACGGATGGGCTCCTTCAGCGGACGAGGAACATCGGCAGCGAAGGAAGCCAGGCGGCGGCGCTGGGCGGCGGATGCTTGGTGAAAGACAGCATCAGCAGGGCCACGTTCATGTAGATCACAATGCCCAGGATGTCCACGATCCCGGCCACAAACGGATTGCTCATCAACGCCGGATCCAGGCCGATGCGTTTGAAAAACAGCGGCAGCACCGATCCGGACAGGGTACCGCACAGGACGACCAGCAGCAGCGTACAGGCGACGACGGCGCCCGACAAGAAATCGCCGGCCAGAAGGGAAGCCGCGACGAGCCCGATCAGGCTGAGAAAGCCGCCCAACAACAAGCCCATCACCAACTCGCGACGAACGACCCGGTACCAGTCGCGCAATTTGACGTCGCCGGTGGCCAGGCCCGTAATCACCAGGGTGGCCGACTGATTGCCCGAGTTGCCGCCTGCGGAAATCACCAGGGGAATAAACAGCACCAGCCAGGAAAACTCCTCGATGGCCTTCAAGTAACGTTCCAGCGCGAACGCCGTAGTCAGGGCGGCGGCAAACAGGATGGTCAGCCACAGGCCGCGCTTCCAGCTGAGCGTGAACACGGACGTCCGCAGGTAGCTTTCTTCCAACGGCGCCACGCCGGCGATCCGCTGCGCGTCCTCGACCGCTTCTTCCCGCATGACGTCGATCACGTCGTCGTGCGTCACGATGCCCAGCATCTGATGTTCGTCGTCCACGACCGGGATGGCCAGGAAATCGTAGCGGGCGACTTTGGCAGCCACCTCCTCCTGGTCGTCCAAGACATGGACCGCCGTCACGTCGGACTCCATCAGTTCCGACAGCCGTGTTTCCGGGCGGGTCATGGACGAGACCAACTGGCGGGCCGAAACGACGCCCCGGAGATGGTTCGCATCGTCGACCACGTACAAGTAGTACAGCGTCTCCAATTCTTCGGCCTGCCGGCTCAATTCGGAAAGCGCTTCCCGGACCGTCAAGTTCTCGCCCAGTTTGGCGAAGTCCGTGGTCATGACCGCGCCGGCCGTGCTTTCGGGATAGGCCTGCAGCCGCAAGATGTCGCGCCGGTCGTCGGCCGGCAACAGCGGCATGATTTCCCGGACCACGGCTTCGTCCGCGTCCTGCAGCAAGTCGACGCGGTCGTCGGGGGACATCTCGGCGACCAGTTCGGCGACCTCTTGCCGATCCTGCGTCTCCAGGATTTCCACCTGCTTTTCCGACGGAAAGAAACCGAAGATTTCCTCCCGGACTTCCGGCTGGGCGTACTGCAACACGCGCCAGATTTCATCCGCGCTCAAGCCTTCCATGAACTCGGCCGTCCGCGCCGGGTGCAGCGCCGAGCAGAATTCGCGCAGCTCCGCCTCGTTGTTCTCGGCCAACATCTCGCGGAGTTCGGGGAGATACAGTGTGTTGATCATAAGAAGGGCGATTTAAGGCCGCGTCCGGAGAGAGCTTTCCTGCAGTTCCTGCAACGTCACCGTGGCCGTGACGGGGGCTCCGTCACGCATGATGCGAAGCGTCTGTTTCGAATCGATCGGCTTCTGCTCGACCACGTCCTGCAAGTCGCGCGGCCCCCGTACCCGCTCGCCCGCAAACTCCGTGATCACGTCGTTGACCTTCAGACCCGCGACATCCGCGGGGCCGCCGGGCACGACGTCGGCGACGAAAACGCCCGAACGCGGAGCCAGTTTCAGCTTCTGGGCAGCCTGCGGCGTCAGCTCTTCAATGCGAATGCCCAAGTACGCGCGGCGGACCGTGCCGCGCGTCAGCAGTTCCTGCGAAATCCACTTGGCGCGATCCGTCGGGATCGCAAAACCGATGCCCTGATAGCCGCCGCTGCTGGACGCAATCGCCGTGTTGATGCCGACGACTTCGCCGTCCAGATTCACCAGCGGGCCGCCCGAATTGCCGGGATTGATGGCCGCATCCGTCTGCAGCAGCCGCCCCCGTTGGATCTTCTCGATGCCCCGCCCTTTGCCGCTGATGATGCCCGCGCTGACCGTGGCTTCCAACTCGAATGGGCTGCCGATCGCGATCACCCAGTCGCCGATCTTGAGCGATTCGGAATCGCCCAGGCGAGCGGCGCGCAGCTTCTGTCCCGCGTCCGGCTTGAACCGCACGATGGCCAGGTCGCTCAGCGGGTCCGTCTTTACCTCCGTCGCCTTCAGTTCCTGGCCGTCCTGCAGCCGCACGATCACCTCTTCCGCGTCCTGGACGACGTGATTGTTGGTCAGGATCACGCCGGCCGCATCGATGATGACGCCGGAGCCCACATTGGGGATGGTCGGATGCTCCGCCGCCCCTTGCCCTTCCTGCGACTCGCCGGGCGCGTCTTGGGGAAACAGCCGGCGAAAGCGGGGATCGTTCAACAGCCGCCGCAAGTCGTCCGGATCGGGCTTCGTCTTGGCCACCAGCGTTACGACGGAAGGCATCGCCGTCTCGGCCGCTTTCCGGAAAGCCAGCGACAAGCCGCGGGCGTGCCTGACGGCCTCCGACATGTTGTCCTGCTCGGCGGCCAGCACGTCCGCCGACAGAGTCGCGCAGATCGTCCAAGAGCAGAACCAACAGAACACGCGATTCCAACGCGGATGTGCCATCAACGGGCTCCCCAGAATGCGAACAGGCTTCGTGCGTGAAAGACCGAGGCCTTATTATAGGGCTTCGTCGCTCCCGGCCAAAGGCCGCCGACGGGCTTTAACCGTGACGTTACCGGGAATCCGGCAAACGCAGGCCGTTGACCCGCCGTTTTTGCCGCGTAGTCCGGCATTCCGCGTATTTCCGCGACCGGACAAGACTCTTGACCGGACAATCTCATTCGCAAATGCCTCCCAAAGCTCCCCGTCATGAACGCAGGCCAGGCCGCGGAACACGCCAAAGCGTACGTCCGGGCGGCACGCCACTGCCGTGCAGACGCCCCAAAACCTGAAAAAAGTTGAATCCAAGCCTCAACGCCTTGCGAACTTTTGAATGGAAGCGGAAACACGCCGCCGGAAAAACGCATGGCAGACGGTTGAAAAAAGCGGACAGGCACGTCGCACGGGCCGTCTTTGCTTGGGTTTCTCCGACGCAACTCGAAGCCAGCTCCCCTTCTGCCGTGGGCTGATTAGAAAGCGAGATCATGACTGCTGAGAATCTGGTCTATAAAGCGTTTGCCTTGAGCGTTACGTTCGGGATCGCTGCGGCCAGCGTGTGCGCGGGCCAAGCACAGGCGACTCCGGAGCCGAGCAACACGATCGGCCAACTGGCCGTCGATCCGAGCTTCAAGCCCGTCGCGGAGGCTCCTTTGCCAAAGAACTTCCCCCCACACACTCCGGTCGGCAAGATCGAAGTGAAAAACTACCCGGCGTACCGGAAAGCCGAGGCGACGGGAGCGGTCGCATTCTGGACCTTGTTCGGTCACATCAAAAGCGCGGACATTCCCATGACCGCGCCGGTGGAAATGTCGTACCAAGTGGACGGGCCGCCTGCCGGACGAGAACGAGCGATGGCCTTCTTGTACGAAAACCCCGAGACCGGTTCGCCTGGACGCCAGGGAAACGTCGAGGTCATCGACGTGCCGGCCGCTACGGTGCTGAGCGTCGGCGTGCGGGGGCCTAGGTCGGATGCGGTGCTCGCCGAGGCGGAGCGGATGCTCCGCACCTGGTTGGAACAGAACAAAACTCGCTACGAACAGGGTGGACCGATCCGAGTTATGGGCTACAACAGCCCCTTCGTCGCTCGCGACCGGCAGTTCTTCGAAGTACAAATGCCCATCCGTGACGGGACTGGAAAGACGGAGTGAGGAGCAGGAAGGCCTGCAGGAAGGGGTCAGGCTTACAGAATTCAATTTCGGCCGAGCAAGCTCGTACCATCTCGCTGGCGGCACGCTCGGCCGAAATTGAATTCTGTAAGCCTGACCCCAGTTCGCTCGACCGCCTGCTATCGCGATCTTGCCTGCACGTCAAACGGCACGCTCAGGGTGCGGCCCGTGGCGACGTGCGTGGCGCGCAGCCGCCATGTGCCCGTGGGATCGTTCAGGGCCGGGGTGAACGAAAAGGTTCCCAGGGCGTTCCGGGTGAGCAGGTTGTGCGCGTAGTGCTTCAGTACTTCGCCGGCCGGGTTGAGCACCTCGACGCGGAGGCAGTGCAGGCCGGCTGGAGTCTGGACGCCGGTCTGGATCGCGAGGTCGAATGCCGCCGCCGCGCCGAGCGCCACCTTGGATGCCGCGGGCGTGACCGTCACGCCGTTCACTTCGTAGGGGAGCAGCGCGAAGATCTTCGGATCGCCCGGCAACAGTTCGGTTGGGACACTTTGCGCGTGGCCCAGCGGCTTTCCGGCCCGAACGTCGTAAAGCCAGGCCGGCGCAGGGAATTGGACGGTGACGTTTTGCGGCTTGACGCCCGCGGCGCGCTCGTCGCGCACGATCGAGACGTAATGGATCTGGTCGTTCTCGCCGTCGGTGAAACGGACGATTTCGCAGGCGTCCACATCGCCTCCGTCGGCCGTGACGCGCACCTGCGGCCGGACGTTGACAAGATCCAGCAGGCGTGCGGCCAGTTGCCCAACGGCGTGCGTGTTGCCCCCGGCGTGCAGGCTTTCATACGGTTCGATGGCCATGTTGAGCAGCACCGCCCACCCCTTGCCGGCCTGCTGCACCAGCACGGCGGGCGCCGTTCCGGCCCTGGCCCAAGGCTGGGACCCGGCCGGCGCGACGTTCGCCGCGAAGGCCGGCATCGGCAATTCGGCTTGAAGCCCGCCGGCCTCGACGCGAATCGGCTCCTTGCCGGCTGGAATGGGCAAGCCGTTGCGCGTCACGCCGAACAGTCCGTCCAGCAGGCCCGGCTCGACGAGCCGGCAATGGTCGTCGAGGATGCCGGGCGCGGTGTCGGCGATCACCAGGCCCCCGGCTTCGACGAACTCGCGGATGGCTTGGGCCTCGGCAGGGCTGACCGCCGTCGAGGCGGGCATGAGCAGGGCCTTGTACTTGCCAAGCTGGCCTTGCTCGATCTGCTCGTAAGAGAGCATGTCGAATTGCAGGCCCAGGTCCTCGACCAGGCGGGCGAACCCCAGCTGGGCGCGCGAGTGGGTCCGGCCGGTGAGCGTGCCGGCGTGGACGCTGGCCTGGCTGTAGTGGATGGCTACGCCGTCCTGTTCGCGGCCGACGTGCAGCAGCAGTTTGCCGATGCCGGCCATGATCTCGGCGTGGGACTCCTGCATCCAGGTGAACTGCGGGGCGGCCCGCAGGTCCGGGAACAGCAGCGCCGGGCCGGTGTTGTAGCTGGTCCAATACCAGCTGCTGTTGAAGCCGTGCAGCAGCAGGTCCCAGCCCAGCCGCTTGGCCGAGACTTCGTCGTAGTTCCCCGTGTGGTTGTACCAGGCGCCGACCACCGCGCCGGGCTGTTTCCAGCTGCGAAGATACTCGATTTGCGGCGGGCGGCAGGCGTAGACCTGCACCAGGTCGCAGGCCCGGCACAGCTGGTAGAAGTCGTACCCGTGCCAGCTGTTCAGATCGAACACGCCGTCGAACCCGACGCGGGCCTCGGGATCGGAGCGGCGGATCGCCTCGCGGCCGACGGCGTGCGCCCGCGTGAGCACGCGGTCCATGTACATCCGATGATCGGCCCAGCGGGGCCAGTGGGCGGGCTGGTCCTTGACCTCGTCGAACGGGGCCGGCACGACGTCGGCCCAGCCGGCGAACGCGGTCCCCCAGGCGGCGTTCAGGGCGTCGAGCGACCCGTAACGTTTTTCGAGTTCGGCACGGAACGCGGCCAGGCACGTGGGCGACGTGCAAATGTCGAGCTTCCCGTGCACCAGGTAGTTTTCATCGCCCAGCGTGTAGGCCGGCGGGCCGAACAACGCCGCTCCGGCGGCCCGATCGGCCAGGCCGGCGGTCCAATTCTCCAGGTGCTTCGGATCGGTAAGGCAGGGCCGCCGCGGCCCGGCCGTGCCCTGCTGCGAGGAGATGCGCGTGATGTAGGGGACGCTTCGCAATCCCCATCGCGCCGCGTTGCGGCACGCCGCCGCCGCGCTGCCCGCGTCGCCGCCCGTCATGCCCGTGTTGTCGATCCAGTCCACGCCGCCGGCAGCCAATTCGCGATTGATGAAGTGCCGCACCGCGTGATTGCCGCCGTCGCTCCAGGCCAGGAAATGGAAGTCGTCCACCGTGGGGTCGGGCACGCTGAAGGTGGCGACCTGCTGGTCCAACAGCCGGTCGGCCTGCCGGAGCCGGGCACGCACTTCGTGCAGCAGGGCAACGGTCTGAGGCAGCTGGAACTGGAACGTCGCGGTCGCGCCGGTGAACGTGAGGCTCCGTTCCGCGATCCGCCGGCCCCGCGAATCGGACAGTTCCAATTCGATCCGGGCGCCGGCCAGCGGAGCGTTCAACGTGACGCTGCCCGCCACGGTTCCGCCCGGCGGAACGGCCGGCTCGTTCAGTGTGAGTGACTCGATGCGCGGTGCGCCGGACGCCAGGTCGGCGTGGCCCGTGGTCCAGCCGAGCGTCTTGCCGTCCTGCTTGACCCAGACGCTCACCAGCCGCGGCCCCGCGGCCGGTCCCGGCAGCGTCAGCACGTGCCGGCTCTCCCCGGCGGGCAGGTCGAGTTGCCGCTGGGCCCGCTCGCAGAATCCGCGCGCCGGATCATGGTCCAGCACCTCGATCACGGCGCCCGGCCAGGCACGCTCGGCATGGACCAGCACCTCGCCCGGCTGGTCGGTCCAGCGGATCTGCACGGCCGGCTCGCGGTTGGCCGTCCACAGAACGGCCGAGGCGACGAGACTGTGGAAGTAATCGTAATAGCCGAGTACGTCGGGGTCCTCGCGGCGGAGGCCGGGCGTCAGGCACAGCCGTCCACCGGCATAGTGCAACGCCAGCACTCGCCCCTTGCCGCAGCGGTAGGCGGTGGCGATCGGCCGATTCTCGGCGACCATTCGATCCAGGACCGGCAGCTTGGCGGCCGGCACGACGTCGGTCGTCCAGCCGGCCGGTTCCAACTGGTCTTTCAACTCGGCGAGCAAGCCCTGGGCGGCGCCCAGCAGGATCAGCCCTGCGCCGCCGCGGACCTTCTGGGCCAATTCCTTGCGCACGTGCTCCGGCATCAGCTTCGGCTGGATTCCGCTGACGATCACACAGTCGTTGGCGGCGCGGAGCTTGTCGGCCATCTCGAACAGCACGTCGGTCTCGTTCTTCCGCGGATAGCCGTAGACGTCGTAGGAGCCGTACAGGTAGAGCGAGCCGGGGTCCAGCAGGCTGTCGGGCGCCGACACGGAAACGGTTTGGTACGCCACGTCGAGCCGCTGGGCCAGTTCGACGGTCTCGCGCTGTTCCCAGCGCGGGGCGATCACCAGCACTCGGACCGGGCCGCCGGGCAACGGCTTGGCCCACGCCACGTGCGGCGTCGCCACCGTGTTGGTCATCTCGTCGAACGGCGTCGGCCGGCGGCGGGCCTGGGCCGCCTGGGCAAGCTCTTCCAGGCGCGACGGCGTCAGCCGGGTCGCGGGGACCGGACCCGCCAGCCAATCCGTTTCGGCCATCAGGGCCAGGTCGGCGGCGATCGTGGGGCCGGACTCGACCAGGTACCGGCGGAGCGGAGCCGCTGCATGTTGCGGCGTGAAGTCCCACACGCCCAGCGTAATCTTCCGGCCGCCCGGCTTGCTCCGGAACGTGGTCCGCACGTTGTAGGGGCTCAGCCCCACGACCGCGGCGTCGAGTTCCGCAGGCACGCAGACCACGCCGCACGGACCGGCCGCGGTCTTCACCGTTTGCAACAGTTCGTCGTACAACAGCGCCCAGGGCTCCCGGTCCTTGTCCAGCACGACGCTGGCGGGCGCCTCGACGTCGCGGACGGCGGTCGCCAGCCGCCGCTTGCGAGGCTCCTCGAAGCCCTGGGGATAAGCGCTCAGACTGACCTCCAACCGCTGGGCTGCGGTGTCCGCACCGAGCGCTACCTGGACCAGCAGCTTGTCGTCGCGGCCGCGAAGCAGCAGCCGCAGGTAGACCGGTCCCTGGGGCGTGGTCCACGTGCCTTCCAGCAACGCGTCGGGTCCGAATTGGCGAACGGGACGGAACTCGCCCGGCATGTCGTGCAGGCTCGTGCCGTCCACCTGGATGCCGATGAACGACTGGTAGTACCAGTTCGACCTGGCCGGCGACGACATGCCCAGCGCGATGAGCTTCCCTCGGGCCGCATCCCCGCGCGGCACGCATTTGCCCGGCGGCGTTCCTGCGGGGATGTCCACGGAGTAATCCAAGCCGTACGCGGCCAGGTCGTTGGCAAAGTGAAACTCCTGCTTCAACTGCCGGCTCGCGTCCGCCTTTTCCCAGCCACCGCGAACCCTCAGCAGCGCGTCGGCGGTTTCGGCCCAGGCCGTGCCGGCAAACAGAACGGCAAGCAATCCTGTGGCGATGGTCGTTTTTCGTAGTTGGGGCATGGCGGCTCTCCTGATCGAGTGGCGTCGAACGGGGAACGCCCTGCGGACTCGCGTCCCCCGCTCAGCCGGGACTGAGAAACTCAGCGGCGCATTGTATCACAAGACGACCGTCAAAGGTGCCGCTGCGAGTTGTCCCGCCCACGCGCGGGACGACGCGGGCGACGGGGCAAGCGGGCCAACGGCTCCGGTTGCGCGGGACGACATGGCCGCACCGCGATCCAGCAGGATCACAAAGGCGGCTCGCCGGGCCCCGTTTCCACCAGGATCAGGCGGTCGATGGAGAAGGCGTTCCGCCGCGTTGATCCGTTCACGTAGGCCGGGCCTTCGAGTTTGAGCGAGAGGTAGGCGTCGTAGTGTTTCTGCTCCGGCAGGGCCGCGTTGTAGGCGGCCAGCAAACGCTGGTCGAAGACCCAGCTGTGGTGCGCATAGAAGTACATCGTCGGCGTGGCCTGCATGCGGCCGACGTAATGCCAGTGGTATTGTTCGTCGGCGGGAATCTCGCTGGGCTGCAGCACGCGCCTGACGAGGAACTTCGGGGTTTGCAGCGTGTCCGACAGGCCGAACTCCGGCGGCCTCTCGTGGTGGGCGGGCCGGCTTTCCGTCCAGACGTGGTCTTCGATCCGCCAGGCTTGCCCCAGGGCCGCCTCGGAATCCGCCGCGCGTCCCCGCGGCACCGGTCGGCCCGCGCCGGACGCCAGGGTCAAGAGCGGCCCGCAGAGGTCCACGATCCGCCGGCCCGCGAACCGCGGCGGCAGGGGCGGCAGCTCGCGCAGGTACGCCAGGCGAGCCCGGTCCGCGGCCACGCGGGCCTCCGAACGGCCGCCGTACTTGACGTAGGCCGCTGCATACAGACCTTCCAGGCGGTCCGCGACGGCCTGGCGCGAGAACGGCCAGTCGCCCTGATGCGCCAAGGCGTCCCAGAGGAAGAGCATCGTCTCGTCCAGCGGCAGCCGCTCCTGCCGCACGCGGGCCATGACGGCGGGGTCGCCGCCCGCCTTCGATTCCGCTTCGCCCAGCAAGGCGTCGGTCTGGAGGAAAAACGCGCGGTCCAAGTAGGCCCGACTGTGCGGCGGCACCGTGGCCAGCATCCCGGACTCCTCGGCCTGCCGCCGTTCGAGATACTCCAGCAGCCGCCGCATGGCCGCCGCGGCGGGACCGTAATACAGCGTCAGGAACTCGTCGATCAGCGGCTCGACCGGCTGGCGCGGATCCAGCAGCAGCCGGGCGCCCACGTAGTACTGCAGATCGGGGAAACTGTAGAAGCGGTGACTGCTGAGGGACGCTTCCACAAAAAAATGCTGCAGACCGTGCTCGTGATAGAATCTCACGGTCTCGGCCGTGCCGCGGACGTTGACATACGGCCAGACCATCTGCTGCCCCCAGGGTCCCCAATAGTCGTGTACGTCCAGTCGCGAACCGAGCTTCGACCACGCTTCCCACTCCGCGCGCGCACCGGCGTTCAACGGATGGAGCATGCTCCGCAGCGTGTCCCGCTTGGGAGCCGTATTGAATTCCGCGCCGAGCTGCGCGATCCGGACCATGACGTTCTCGCGCGGCCGAATGCCCCTGGGGATGTCGCGGTAGTAGGTATAGGCGCTGGTGACCAGCACGACGTCCGGGTGCTCGCGGGCAAGGTCCTCGGCGATCGCGTTGGCAAAGTCCAGCACGATGCCGGCGTAGGAACCGTGGCGGTCCGCCAACGCCAGGCAACGCTCGCAATAGCATTTTCCGGAAGAACCGTCGTCCGGCACGAGCGAATAGTAACGCGGGAACGGCGCGCCCGTCCCCGCATCCTGGATGGCCCGCCGGTCCTTGTCGATGTAGCGCCGCAGCGCTACGCCGAACCGCCGCCGCACTTCGGGATGCGACATGCAGACTTGCGTGTCCCGCCGGCCATGCTGGGTGAGCGCGAAGAACTCCGGCTGGTCGAACAAGTCAGGCCAGTCGGCGACGTACCGGTGATGCGTGTGCGTGGTGTAAGGACTGCCGTACTTGACGCCATAGCCATACTTGGCCTCGATCTCGCGCCAGGCGTTGGAACAGGAGTTCATTCGACAGCGGACCTCGAAGGGCTGTCCCCGCGTCCAGCCGATCTCGCGGCGAGAGAAGGCCGGTTGCCCGCGGAGCGACAGGTCCGCCGGCACTGTCCAGGCATCCCGGCGCGGCACGTGCTCGGTCTGGGCGTCCAGGAACCGGACACCGCCCACCCGCTCGAGCAACTCATAAACGCCGTACAGCGTCCCGCGCGGGCGACCGCCGGTGACGATCAACTGGCCGTCCACGGCCCGCACGCCCCACTCCTCCTCGCCCCAATCGGCGGCGTCCATCCCGTGCTTGGCAGCCAGCGCCGTCGGCCCCAGGAAGATGCCGCGGCCGCCGGAATACTCGGACTCCGCAACGATCGGCAACTCCGCGCCCGTGCCGCGTTGCAGAAAGGCCGCCAGTTCCTCTGCGGCGAACCGTTCCGCCTCGCTGGGGCAAGCGCCGAGCACGATCGCGAACTCGCTGTGACGGTCCCGCGCCAAGACCAGCGGCGGCGCAGCGGCCGACGCCGAACGGTCTGCAGCAAACCAGGAGAACAGCACGAGGAAAGGTACGAGGTGCTTCATGGCAGGTCCAGGGAACGGGGGCTTCGCGGTTGTGTCTGAACCGAAACTCGCCAAACGCCTCCGGCTACAATAATGCCTGAAGGCTCAAGAATCCACTCGCGATCATCTGCAATCCGGGACGGCGTTGCCGGCTGGCCCCAGGCCTTGATCGGGTCGTCGTGACGCCGGTTGCACGGACGGCTCAGCGGCCCGCTGCCGGGGGCTTTCCCGTCGGTTCGGCCGGCGAGCCTTCCGAGACCGCATAGACCCGGACGTTGTCCCACCACGAGTCGCCCATCGAGCGGACCCAGCCGCCGGTGAACTTGACGTCGCTGGTTCGGAGCGTCAAGCGGACCTTGGGCGATTCGGCCACGAAGAAGAACCCGCCCTTTTTCCAGCCTCGGGGGCAAGAGCCGTCCAGCGACCACCGCGTCTGGCCGTCGACCAGGGCGGCATACTCGAGATAGCCGCGGGCGCCGATCCGGTTCCAGTTGGCGAACACCTCGAACGCGACGACGTACTTGCGGCCGGGCTCGACCGCGATCTCCTGCTCGATCTCGCCCCAACTCGCCCGCACCGGCAAGCCTCCGAAATAGGCCCACCGCAGCCAGCTCTCCGCGTCCTGCTTCACCTCGCGCTTGACGATCCGGTAGGACCGCTTCCCGGAGCACGCCTTGTCCTGGACGTATCCGCCGTCCGCGTAGCCCTCCAGATCCTTGCCGGTGACCGCCACGAACTTCCAGCCGCCGCTGGATTCCATGTCGCCGTTGACCAGCGGCGAGACGCCGCCTCGGACTTGCTCGCGGTCCGCCGCCTGTTGCGCCAGCATCTCGCCGATCCAAGATTCCGCGTTGTGCGCCAGCACGCTGCGCATGTCGGCCAGGTGATCGTTCCAGGTCAGGATGTCGCCGCCCAGGGGTGTGGCCCAATCGTAGGTGAAGTGGTCCTTGAGGAACGCCTCCATCGCCTGGATACGTCTCTCCACCTGCGCGGCCTTGCGTTCGAGCGCCTCCGGCGTCCTCGCCGCCTCGGCCGCCAGAACCACCAGTTCCTGGAATTCGAGCCTGATTTCCGCGAAGTGCCTGCCCGCTTCGAGGCACTTCCGGAACCGTTCGAGAATCGGCCGGCTTTCCGCCCGGCAATCCGGCGCCCGCAACGCCGCTTCCACGTGCGCGATGGCCTCGCGAGTCCGTTCCAGCTCGGGCTTCCAGTCCCAGTGCCAATCGGCTCGGCGGCCGAAGCGATCGAAGAGCATGTAGGCATAGGCAATCAGGGGAGCCTTCAGCTCATAGACTTTTTCCATCTGCCGGCCGGCTTGCGTTCCGTACAGCCGCCGGCAGGCCAGTTCCAGGAATCCGCCTCGGCCGTAGATCCCCGGCGTCTCGTGGTCTGTCCACGTTCCGCGTGCCTGGTACACGGGGCTGTTGCAGAACGGGTAGCACTGCGCGGCCGTTTCGGGAACCGCAAGGGCGCCCAACGAATCCGTGTTCCACATGTGCGATGCGTTCAGCAGGATCTGGGGTTCCTGGAAAATCCGGCCGCACATGTAGTAGACGACGTCGGCGCCTTCGTTCAGTTTGCTCATGGCCGCGGGCACCGGAGCAAACAGCGGCCCCATCTCGTACAGCGAAGCAGGCGACACGGAAAACAAAAACAGGCCCGGTCCGCCGTCCCGCGTCTTCAGGGCTTGCGACATCTCCAGGATTCGTTTCCGCCGGTTGTCGCCCCGCAGAAACTGCTCGCGAAAGCCCAGGAAGACGTTCTTCTTGTGCTTCAGCAGCTTGCTGACGGTGGCCCAGTACTGCAGTTGCTGGTCCCAGACTTCGTCGGGTTCGTGCGCGGCGGTATACGAGGGCGACACGAGCGCGACCAGGCAATCCCGAGCGGCGTCGTAGCCGCTGTCGGCGTTCTTGACGCTGAACACCGCCTCGCAGACCGCGTCGTAGTCGTGAGTCAAGCCGCCGGCGGCGCCGTCCGCGGCCGCCATCTGCTCGCTGGGCCAGCGCCGCTTGCATTCGTCGCTGCGGCGGCTCCAGAGCAATTGCGTGGAAGCGTACGTTCCGTGGTCCTCGTGGTGGATGTACAGGAAGCGAGGTTCGGTCTGGCGGACATAATCGCGGATGCGATCCTGGAGTTGCCGGGTCCGTTCCTCGTTGCCGCGGCGCCGGTACGTCACGCCGTATCCGCCAACCATCAGCTTGATGCCGCGCTCGTCGGCCAACCGGTTCAACTCCTTCTCCAAGGGAAAGAGGCTGGCGTCCCAGTCGGTCTTGTCGAAGCCCGATGAGAAACAGATCATGTTGATCTTGTAGCGCAGGCAGCGGTCGAAGAGGGCGGTCACGCGCTGCAAGTAGTTGTCCTTGCCGTCGCCCCAATCGTAGCACCAGCCGCGGCCCCGGTGCGCCCGGCCTTCGGCATACGTCCAGTTCTCCGCCATCCGATATTTGAACTCCGGCCAGTCGCGGACGTGGACGCGCGGCATGACAACGCTGCCGCCGTCGCCTCGAAACAACTGCAGCAGCGTCATCGCTCCGTACAGAGTGCCTTGAGCCGAACCGCCTACGACGGCAACGAGGTGGTTGTTGCAACGGATGACATAGGCCTGCTCGCACCGGTCCGCGTCACCCAGCAGTTCCCTGTCGGCCTCGTCCAGCAAGCCCGCGATCCTGCCCAGCGTCTGCGTCTTCCGGCCGAAAGTGGCCAGCACCAGTTGCAGGCCCCCGCCCGTGTCTCCCGGATCGATTCCACCAGGTCCCGCCACGACCTCCGCCGGCTTGCCGCCCCCGGCCGCAAGCTCCTTGGCGATCCACCGGCTTGCCAGGACTTCTTTCCGGTCCGGCTCTTCCGACGTGACCACGACCGCCGCTCGGTCTTTCGTCACCAGCGGCAACAGCCCGCCCTGGCAGGACAGCTGTTGCGGCGTTGGGATGACCTGCAGGGCGACGTCTCGGTCCCCGGACGGCTGTGCGGCCCTGGCGGCCGCCGGGCCGAGTGCGATCGTCGCCGCGATGGCCAGCAGCCCTGGCCGCCAAAACGTGTTTCCGACGCGTGAGTTTCTGGGCAGACTATCCATCCTTCGCCTCGCTGACAGCATTCTGGAAATGACGCGACAGTCATCTCTCCGAGACGGCTTCCGCAACCCGGCGACTCGAAACAGGAACCGGAGCACCTCGCGGAATGACCTTCCGCGGCCTGCACCATGATACCGGGTCAAGAAGGACTCCACACCATGACACCCTGGCTCCGGCGGGAAAACAGCGGCCGAGCTGCGGAGAACCAGGCGGCGCGGGGGGCGGTTGTTCCCGCCGCGCTGTGCCGGAGCGGAAGGCGGGGCGAGCCGGCGCCGAGCGGTGCTATTCTGGACCGTGCCGCTTGCGGGCTGCCCGGCGTTTGCCCTTCTGCTTGGCGCCGGAGGCCGCGCGGCCAGCGTCGCCGCGCAGGCGGGCGTCCGCCTCCTGGCGGCGAGCTTCGCGGGCCTCGCGGGGCGGCACCGCGGGAATCAGGCAGTCGCAGCCGTTGCCGATCAGGTCCTGCCGTCCGGCTTGCCGCAACGCCTCGCGGACCTGGAAGTAGTTCTCCGGCTTGAAAAACTGCATCAGCGCCCGCTGCAGCTTGCGGTCGCGCAAATGACGGGCCACGTAGACCGGCTGCTTGGAAAACGGATCGAGGCCCGTGTAGTACATCGCGGTCGCCACGTCGAACGGCGCCGGAATGAAATCCTGGACCTGGTCCGGCCGGTAGCCGTTGCGTTTCAGAAACACGGCCAGGTCGATCATCGCGTTCAAATCGCTGCCGGGATGGCTGGCGATGAAGTACGGCACCAGGTACTGCGGCTTGCCCGCCCGCGCCGACTCGGCGCGGAACGCGGCGGCGAACTTCTCAAAGTCGTCGTTGCCGGGTTTGCGCATCTTGTCCAGCACGTGAGGATCGGTGTGTTCCGGCGCTACCTTGAGTCGGCCGCCGACATGATGCCGGACCAGTTCCCGCAGATACTCCGGCGAGCGGCGCGCCAGGTCCATGCGGATCCCGCTGGCCACCAGGACCTTCTTAATTCCGGGGACCTGCCGCGCCTCGTTCATCAACTGGATCAACGGGCCGTGATCGGTTCCCAGCAGCCGGCAGATGGTCGGCCAGACGCACGACTGGCGCCGGCACACGGCCTCGACTTCCGGCCGCGTGCATTTCATCCGATACATGTTGGCCGTCGGGCCGCCCAGATCGCTGACCACGCCGGCAAAGGCTTCGTCCTCGGTCATGCGGCGCAATTCGGCCAGCACGGACTCCTGGCTCCGCGACTGAATGATCCGCCCCTGGTGCGCGGTGATCGAACAGAACGTACAGCCCCCGAAACAGCCCCGCATGATCGTCACCGAATCCTTGATCATGGCATAGGCCGGGATCGGCTCGGTGTACTTCGGGTGCGGCCGGCGAGTGTACGGCAAGCCGTAGATCCGGTCCAGCGCGGCCTGGGAAACGGGCCAGGCCGGCGGATTGACGACGACCGCCTGGCGATCGTGCCACTGGACCAGGCGGCGGGCGTTGTAGGGATTCGTCTCGTTGTGAATCAGCCGGGTGGCTTCGGCGAAAGCCCCTTTGTCGTCGCGGACTTGTTCGAAGCTGGGAAGGACCATCGCGTCGTCGGGCGGCGACTCCGACGCTCCCATCGCGTAGGCGACGCCCCGCATGTCGCGCAGATCACGCAGACTTTCCCCCGCGGCCAGGCGGCGGGCGATCTGGACAATGGCTTCCTCGCCCATGCCGTACACCAGCAGATCCGCCCGGCAATCCAGCAGGATCGAACGGCGGACCTTGTCGCTCCAGTAGTCGTAGTGCGCCAGTCGCCGCAACGAGGCCTCGACGCCTCCCGCGATCACCGGGACTCCGTGGTAGGCTTCCCGCGCCCGTTGGCAGTACGCAAGCGTCGCCCGATCGGGACGCAACCCGATGCGGCCGCCGGGCGAGTAAGCGTCGTTGTTGCGCACCTTGCGATTGGCCGTATAGTGGTTGATCATCGAGTCCATGTTGCCGGCGCTGACCGCAAAGAACAGCCGCGGCCTGCCGAACGTGCGCCAGGCCTCGCAATCGTGCCAGTCCGGCTGACTGACCATGCCGACGCGGAATCCGGCCGCCTCCAGCACTCGTCCCAGGATCGCCATCGCAAAGCTGGGGTGATCCACGTAGGCGTCGCCCGTGACGAACACAACGTCCACCTCGCTCCAGTCGCGGGCGCGCAGCTCGGGGACCGTCATCGGCAGCGGCGGCGAAGCGCGAGGGGGGCAGGGCGCGGCGTTGGTCGGGATGGTCGGAGCCATAAGCCGTTCCGTCACGGGGCGCGGTTTGTCTGGCCGGGAAGATAGCCCAGCGACGCCAGGAAGGCTTCGGTCTGGCGGAGCGTCTGGTCGTACAGCGCGCCGTCGCGCATCAGGTAGCCGTGCGCGGCTCCTTCGGTTACCACGAGTTCGCAGCGGTTGCCGGCTTTGCGCATCGCGTCGTGGAAGGCCTGCGCGCCCACAAACGGCGTGACGGTGTCGCCCGTGCCGTGAAAGACAATGGTCGGCGGCAGGCCGGGCCGCACGTGGTGCAGCGGAGACAGTTCCTGCCACCGCGCGCCGATCTTGGCGTTGCCATAGCCGGCCGGGGACGTGTCGATCACGGGGAAGTACAGCACCAGCGCATGGGGCGTGCAGGAGACCGACGTCTCCTCGCCCGCCTCGTCCAGGCCGTCGAACAGGGCCGTGGCGGCGGCCAGGTGGCCGCCCGCCGAGCCGCCGTTGGCCACGATCTTCTGCGGGTCGATGCCCAAGTCGGCCGCATGCCTCCGCACGTAGCGCAGCGCCGACCGGCTGTCCTGGACGCAGTCGAACACCGTCGGGCTCGAACCCGGCCTGGCCAGCCGGTATTCCACGCTGATCCCCAACATGCCCAGGCGGGCGAAGTGCGCGGCGAACGGATACTGGCGGCGTGGCTCCAGGCCGGTCCAGCCGCCGCCGTGAATGGTCAGGAAGCAGGCCCGGCGATCGGTCGCTCGATGCCCCTCCGGCTCGAAGACGTTCAGACGCAGTTCGCGCTGGCCGACTTGCTTGTAGACCACCACGCGGGTCGGTTCCAGTCCCGCGGCGAGTTGGCCGACGTAGTCGAGTGTCTTGGCCTTCCTTGATACGGCCTTTCCCGCCGCGGCCGTTTCCGCTGCCGCTGCCGGGAAGGCCGGAACGCCAACGATCAGCACGGCGAACAACAAGAGCCTGGTACGCATCTTTCCCTCTCCTAGACAAACGGACGGAAGTCGGGGCCGGAAGTCAAGCTGCGCCCCGCCTGGGCCGCACGACGACCGACGGGAACGGCCGCGATCTCAGGGACTGCCGCCGGCCGGAATCTTGCCGGCGCCCAGCCGCTGTTCGGCCAGCAGGGCCGCGCGCCCCACGGTGTCGGTCATCCCGGTGAAGCCCGGCCCGCCGCCGGCCACGTAGCCGTCGCTGCGGCCCGTGTCATCCCGACTGACCCAGAACGCATACAGCGATCCGTTGCGCAACGTGAAGCGGAAGCGCACGGGCTTGTTGCGCAGGGCCGACACGTCCTCCGCGCCGGACCAGGCGACCGGTTCCAGCGTGCTGTCGGCGCGAATTGGCCGGCAGTTTTCGCGGGTGAACGGCGCCAGCGGCTCGCCCGCTTCGTCCAGGATTTCCACGCGCAGTTCGCCGTCGGCGGACGCGGCGTTGACAAACACCCGGCTGCCCGAAAAGGTCACCGGGCGGGTGGTCAGCGAAGCCGGTCCGGCGCCGGCGTCCAGCGACGCAAATCCGTCGCGGCGCAAGAAGGCCACGCCCGTCGCGCCACGGTCGTACATGCCGTTCTGCAGCCAGTTGCTGCTGAGTTTGTTCGCATCCCCCTGGAACCCGGTGTAGTAGATCCACAACCGGTCGCCGCGCACGGTGCAGACGTTGCCCAGCGACTGGACGTAGGCCCGATCCCATACGTCCCGCCGCTCCGCGGGCAGGTGCGCCCGGCGGTCGGGCCGGTGCCAGTGGAATCCGTCGCGGCTGTACGCGAAACTCAACTCGGTGATTTTCGGCAGCCCGCTCTTCATACACTCCTCGTTGGGCGGCCCGCGGTGAATCTCAAACATGCCCAGCAGAAGGCTCTCGTACGCCACGGCGTCCAGATTGTACAACTGAGGCGCGATTCCAAGCTCTGGGTCCGGCGGATCGTCGCGGTCCGCCGCGGCCCACACGACCGGCCCGTCGATCGGCCACTTGGCCCCGGCGAGAAAGTCGTCGGCCTCCCAGTAGTGGCGCGAGCGGCCGCGGAATCCCGACCGCAGACTGTAGACCCACTTCTTGCGGAACGGATTGTAGAACATCGTGCTGCGGTCGCCCGTTTCGCCCGTCGCCGTGAGATTGGTCCAGTGGATTCCGTCCGCCGAGGTCAGGCTCCAACCCGGCATGTTGCCGCCGGGAGGACGGAGGAACAGCTTGTACCTCTGCTGCGCGTCGGCAGCCTCCCAGTCCGGCACGACGGTCCACGAGTCGGGCGTTAGGTCCGGCGGCAGCACCTGGTTGGTGCCGGGGTTCACGTCCAGCGCCGGGCGCTGCCACGCCAGCCCGTCGCGGCTGGTGGCGTAGCAGATCGTGTGAATCCAGCCGGCTTCGTACCACATCTTGAAAACCTGCTCCGCCGGATCCCACCACACGCCGCCGCTTTTGGGCACCGCGGCCGCGTTGCGAGGCGCGTTGATTTCCAGTTCCGTCTCCGGCTTCAGCACCGGGTTGCCGGTGTACTTGACGGGCAGGTGAAAGACGCGTTCCAGGCCGCTTGTCTCGACCAGAAAGTCGTCCACGAACAACTGCCGACCGACGTCGATCGGCACTACGGCCGGACGCGACTCCAGGTACGGTACGCTCATCGGCGCCGTGTCGCGCGGGTCGATCTCCTCCGGCGGCCATTCCTCGGGCAGCACGATCCCGTTGTACAAACGCTCGCCCCGGTTCTCGCTCCAAGGCACGTCGGCTGCCGTCGATCTCGCGGCGGACTCGAAGCCCACCGCCACGGCCCATTTGCCCAACCGAAACCGCTCGCCCGCCTGGACCTGCTTCTGATAGATCCGGACCAGGTCGAACGGCTGCTGGCCGAACAACTGAAAGCGTTCGGGCTCGGCAATCCAGACGAAGCCCCGAGCCTCCAGCAGCTTGTGCTGGCTCGCCGCTCGCGGATGCACCGGTTCGGGCGTCAGCAACGTCAGCACGCCTGCTTCCGTCACCTGGAAACGGCCGTAGTCGATACTGCCGCGCAGAAACATTTTCTCCTTCAGCCAATCCGGGCACTCAGCGACCGTGTACGTCCGGTTCGTGAACAACACCGCCCCCGGCTTGAGCGTGTCGGGCTCCGCTTCGCCGCGATACTCGATCGCCGCCCCCCGGCCCTCCAGCGGCGTTAACCGCGGGTCTTGCGGTGCGGTCGTCTCGGCGGTCAACGCCACCAAAGTGGACATCCAGAGGAGCAACGCAGTCGGATTCATGCGCGGATTCCTTTCATCAATTACGTCAAGCCTGGAGCCTGACACAGCACCGGGCGGCCGAACCAACTCGGACTTGGCCGCGTTGTCCGAATCGACGCTCATTCTACGCTGCCCAGAGCCGTCCGTCAGCCCATAGCAACGGTCGGGGTCAGGCCTACAGAATTCAATTTCGGCCCAGTTTGGTGCCAGCCGCGTCGGATGACTCTGCTCGGCCGAAATTGAATTCTGTAAGCCTGACCCCAGCACCGAAAGCGTGCCTTTATCAACGACGAGAAAAAGTGCCGAAATCCCGTTTGGTGCCAGGGCAAGTCTCCCGTTGCCCGGCGCCGAAGCCGTCATTGTCAGCGGAGGTCAGGGAGCCCATAATCGTCGATCGGAAAGCCACCTCCACACAACCCGCAAACAACGGGAAGGGACAAAATGAAACGCACACTCGTACTGCTTGCCGCCCTGCTGTCGGCGCAGAACTCGCTGTCCGCCGTTGAACCGGCGTCACCGGGAAAACCCAACGTCGTCTACATCATGTCGGATGAACTGGGCTACTACGAGCCGGCGTTCATGGGCGGCCGGAACATCCGGACGCCCCATCTGGACCGGATGGCGGCGGAGGGCATCCGGTTCAACAACCTGCTGGCCGGCTCGTCGGTGTGCGCCCCGACGCGCTGCTGTTTCCTGACCGGCAAGCACGGCGGCCACACGTCGGTGCGGCTCAACGGCGGAGGCACGCCGCTGCGCGCGGAGGAAGCGACCATGGCCTCGATGCTCAAGCCGCTGGGCTATGCCACAGGCGGGTTCGGCAAGTGGGGCTGCGGCGGCCGCGATTCCACCGGCGTGCCGGAGAAACACGGCTTCGACGTGTTCTTCGGTTACTACGACCAGGTCCACGCGCACAGCTACTATCCGCCGTACCTGATCCGCAACAGCGAGGAGGTGCCGCTGGAGGGCAACGTCGGCGTCAGCGGCCGGACGTATTCGCATTACCTCATCCACGAGGCGGCGATGCAGTTCATCCGCGAGCACGCCCGCGAGCCGTTTTTTGCCTATCTGCCCTACACGCCGCCGCACGGGCTGTTCGATATTCCCGACAGCGATCCGGCCTGGGCGCTGTACAAGGACCAGCCGTGGCCGGAGCCCGCGCGGCGTTACGCGGCGATGGTCACGATGGTGGACCGCCAGGTTGGCGAGGTGCTCGCCCTGCTCAAGGAACTCGGCATCGACGGCAACACGCTGGTCTTCTTCAGCGGCGACAACGGCGGCGCGGACTACTTCAGTTCTCCCGAGCAACCGCGCGGAGTGCATTCGGCGAACGAGAATCCGCAGACCGGCGTCGAGTATCGCGGCAAGAAAGGCACGCTGTACGAAGGCGGCTTGCGCGTGCCGTTCATCGCCCGCTGGCCGGGCAAGATCGCGCCGGGCCGCGTGAGCGATTACCTGGGCTACTTCCCCGACGTGATGCCCACGATTGCCGAAGTAACCGGGGCCAAGGCGCCCGCAGACCTGGACGGCATCTCCTTCCTGCCGGAGTTGATCGGATCATCGGCCGCCGGTCGAGAGCAGCAGCAGCACGAGTACCTGTACTGGGAGATCCCCGGCTGGACGGCGATCCGCCAAGGCAACTGGCGGGCTGTGAAGCCGCCGCGGACCGAGAAGTGGGAACTGTACGATCTGGCCGCCGATCCGAGTGAATCCCAGGATCTGGCCGCCGCCAACCCCGAACTGCTGGCCCAACTCACCGCGCGTGCCGCCAAGGCGCACGAACCGGTCCAGGAAGGCACCTTCGCCCGCACCGACCGCCACGAGCGCGACCGCCGGGCAAAGTTCGGAAAACAAGACGAGCCCGAAGCCGCGAAGCCCAAAGCCAAGGCCCAAAAAGCCGCCGCAAAGAAAGTCAAAACAAGACCATGAAACACGCACTCGCTTTTCTTACCGTCGTCCTGCTGGGGCCGCTTGGCAGACTGGACGCCGCCGACGCGCCCCAAGCCGTTCAGCCGGAAGTCGGTCCAACGCGATTGTGCATCGTCAACGGCGATTTCAGCGACCTGGCCGGCCTGACGCTTGGCCAGGACGGTTGGTACAGCGGCCTGCCCAAGGGCTGGAGCGGCTCGGGCAGCACCTATGCCGTCCACCACCGGCGGGGCGCCACGCCGCCGACCTGCAACCCGTCCACACTGGGCTTCTTCCGCCAAAAAGTGGGTGTCTTGGACAAGGCCTCCGACCTGCTGCTGACGTTTGACGTTTCCGAACCGTGGAAGCCCGATCCGGTCCTGAACGCGGCGATTCTGGACGGCGACCTGGCGGAACTGGCAAGCGGCGATTTTGCGCCCGGATTGCAGCACACGCTCGTCGCCAAACACGTGCCCGCCGGCACGCCGCTCGTCATCGCGTTCCAAGCCGCCAAAAGCGCGCCCGGACTCGACAATGTGTCCATCGCCGTCAAACCCGTGGACACCTCCGCGCCTGCGGCGGCGCAAACGCCCGTCGCATCCGGGCCGCCGATCACCGTGGCGGCTTACTACTTCGGCAACTACCATCCCGGCGATCCGCGGAACGTGAAGAGCAAGGGCCCGAACTGGTCCGAATGGGAACTGGTCAAAGCGGCTCGGCCGCGTTTTCCAGGTCATCATCAGCCGAAGGCGCCGTTGTGGGGATACACGGACGAATCGGACCCGAAGGTCATGGCACAAAAAATCGCCGCCGCCGCCGACCACGGCATCGGCGCGTTCATCTTCGATTGGTACTACTACAACGACGGCCCGTTTCTCGACCGGCCAATCAACTTGGGTTTTCTGAAGGCGGAGAACAACGCGCGCGTGAAGTTCGCCTTCATGTGGGCCAACCATGACTGGATCGAAATCCATCCCTACCGGCGCGGCGCCGAACGCAAGGTGCTGTATCCCGGCGCCGTGACGCCGGAGAACTTCGACAAGATCTGCGACCACGTGATCGGCGCGTACTTCCGGCACCCGTCCTATTGGTGCATCGACGGGCGGCCCTACTTTTCGTTCTATGACTTGACGACCCTGTTGGACAGCTTCGGCAGCGTGGCAGCCACGCGCGCGGGGCTGGACAAGTTCCGCGCCAAGGCCCTGGCGGCCGGTCTGCCGGGCCTGCATTTGAACGCGGTGGTCTGGGGCCGGCCCATCCTGCCCGGCGAGCGGAAACCGGCGGACGCCGCGCAGTTAGTCAAGGACCTGGGCTTCGACTCGGTCACCTCGTACGTCTGGATTCACCACGTGCCGCTGCCGCAGTTGCAGACCGATTACAACGAAGTCCGCGACGCCTACTTGCGGTATTGGAACGAGGCGGATCGCAAGTTCGACGTGCCCTACTTCCCGAACGTGACCATGGGCTGGGATTCCAGTCCGCGGGCCCACCAGGACGACGAGTTCGGCAATTTCGGCTACCCGTTCACGAACACCATCGGCGGCAACACGCCGGAACGTTTGCGGGAAGCGCTGGAAATGACCAAGCGGCGGCTTCTGGCGAAGCCCGGCGGTCCGCGGATCCTGAACATCAACTGCTGGAACGAATGGACCGAGGGCAGCTATCTGGAACCGGACACGACTCACGGTTTGAAATACCTGGAAGCAGTCCGCGACGTTTTTGGTCCGGTCCCGGCAGCCAACTTGAGGAGCCAGACGGAAAAAGAAACGGAAAAAGGGGTCAGGAAACGGGAGGGCGGTTTCTGACTCGCTCTCGGTTCCTGACACCCCGTTTCCGGCCTGCCGTTCAGCCGTCCTCGTCACCCGTTAGCTGCCGGATTCTCCCCCGCCGCCGACGGCCGTTCATCCGCCCCTTGCCCCGGCCAGAAATCCCGGAGATATTGGTTCGACGACCTGCGGAACGCAGGATGGAGAAACCAAAGCTTCTCCGGAAAACTTGAGGCTTCTAGAACCTCCAAGGAGCAATGTCATGAGGGGAGTTGCGATCTGGGTGTGGCTGGTGATCGGTCCGGTGTTTTGCGCTCGTGCCGGCGAAGCGTTGAAGGAACAGGCTCCGGAGTGGAAGGCCGGGGCGGCGGCGGCGGTGATTACGCCGGAGATGCCGCTGTCCATGGCGGGCTACGCGGGGCGCAAGGAGCCGGCGGAGGGGACGGAGCAGGAGTTGTTTGCCAAGGCGCTGGCCGTCGAAGACCGGGACGGCAATCGGGTCGTGTTCGTGACGATGGACCTGATCGGCGTGATCGAGCGGCTCCGCACGGCGGTGGCCGAACAGGTGCAGCAGAAGTACCAGTTGCCGCCGCACGCGCTGCTGATGAACGCGTCGCATACGCACTGCGGGCCGGCGTACGGGCGGGACGAGGCCAAGACGTATTTCGATTCGCTGACGCAGACGCTGGTCGATCTTGTCGGCAAGTCGCTGGACGGTCTCGAACCGGCCACGCTCTCGTACTGCTGCGCCCGCTGCGGATTCGCCATGAATCGCCGCACGCCGACGGAGGCCGGTTATCGGAATCATCCCAATCCCGACGGACCGGTCGATCACACGGTCCCCGTGCTGCGCGTCGCGCGGGCTGACGGCACGCTCCGCGCGGTGCTGTTCGGCTACGCCTGCCACAACACGACGATGGGGTTTCGCAAATGGCTGGGCGACTACGCCGGATACGCACAGGAGTATTTCGAACAGGATCATCCGGGCGTGACCGCGGCGTTCCTGATGGGGTGCGGCGCCGACCAGAATCCGTATCCGCGGAGCGAACTGCCGTACGCACAAAAGCACGGCCGGTCGCTGGCCACGGCGGTCGAAGCGGCGCTGGAAGTGAACCAGCGCACGCCGCTTCACCAGCGGCCTCTGCACGGTCCGCTGCGGTCGGCGCTGGAACCCGTCGTGCTGGAATCTGCCGCCGAGGGCCGTCCCGACTTTCCGTACCCGGTGCACGTCGTCCGTTTCGGCAACGACTTGGCCGTCATCGCGCTGGCCAGCGAAGTCGTCGTGGATTACTCGCTGCGGCTGAAACGCGAACTCACCAAGCCCGACGGCCCGGCCATCTGGGTTGCGGGCTACTCGAACGCCTACAACAATTACGTCGCCAGCCAACGGGTGCTGGAAGAAGGCGGCTACGAGGCCAGCAACACGCCCTGGAAGCCCAGCCTGGAGGAGCGGATCGTGGGTAAGGTTCATGAGCTGCTTGGGCGGTTGAATCCGTAGGCACACGGACCGAATCGCCGGGGACCACCGGGCAAGCCGGCGACCCGACTGCTGCGCCAGCCAAGGGGTCCTGACCCCGCACCCCAGGCGATCCGGCCGGCGCGGAATGGGGTCAGGCTTACAGAATTCAATTTTGGCCGAGCTTGGCGCCAGCCATGTGGTACGACCTTGCTCGGCCAAAACTGAATTCTGTAAGCCTGACCCCATTAGAATCCGCTAGGGCGTTGCCCTTCGGGGCGACTGCAGCGCCTCGATCGCGTCGCCGATCTTGCCCCGGAACGCGTTCCAGTCGTCGGGACCGAACAGCCTGTCGTGGTCGCGCTGGCCGAGCTTGAAGGCGGCCATCCGCTGGGCGATCAACGCTTCGGCGGCCCGCGCGGCGGGTGTGCCGGCGCGCTGCCTGGCCAGCCGCGCCGCGGTCAGCAGCCGGCGGTAATCGTCCAGGCCCTCGCGCACTTGCTCGAAGTGAATCGACGGGATCAGCTGCCCGTCCGGTGACGAATTGCACCAGGCGTAATCGTCCTCCCGGCAATCGAGCGCATAGTATGGATCGCCGGCGACCACATTCCAGTGCCAGGAGAGGCGGAACTTCATGTCGAACTGCTTGACCGCCTTGTACATGTAATCGCCGAAGGTCCAGCGGTTGCCGCCGTTGTAGAACGCCCAGTCGCTGCCCGCCTCGTGCAGCAGACGGACGGAGTCCTCGTCGTGGCCGTTCCAGTTGGCGACTTGCAGCAACTTGGACAATCGGAAATGCGGATCGTTCCGGTCGCTGCCGCTGAAGCTGCTGGCAGCCGTGAAGAACGGCGGGCCTTCCGGGAATGCCTTGCGGTAAGCCTCGGCGTTTTCGGCCGAGCGCCGCAGGTCATCGCCAATCGGCTCGTCGCCCAAATTGTAGTACACGGGAATCCAGGCCTGCTGGTCGGCGTGCTGCTGGATCGGCGTGTAGACGGCCTTGACGAATTCCGCGTAATCCTTGAAGCCGGCCGCGGTCATCGCCCCGGTGTCCTGGTAGTAAGCGTTGAAGCCGGACACTCCACGGCCATACGAAACGACGGCCAGGAAACCGAAGTCCTTGACCAGTTGCATTGGGGCGTCGGCCCTCCCGAAGTCCAACACGGGCTGGCCGTTCTGGAAACCGCGGTAGGCAATCGTGGGAATGCCGCTGCACGCGGTGCAACCGTACTGGCGCATCTTGCGGAGACTGTGCTGCGCCATGCGCTGGTTCCAGGCCGCGGCCGCCGGATCTTCGCCGTACCAGGGGATGGAAATGGAATGGCCCCACGGCCCGGCGGGAACGTCGACCGGATCCAGCGTCCCCGCTCGGACTCGAAACTCGACGGGCACCTCGGCCGCGCCGCCCCGCTGAGGCCTGATCGCCAGTACGCCCTGGTACACGCCCGGTTCGGCGCCGGCCGGCGTTTTGACTGTCAGCCAGAACCGGCGGGTCACGTCCTGGGGCATGTCGACCGCGTTGGTGGGCATGATCAGCCGGGGACGGATCGTGTAAACCGAACCTTCCATCGTGACCCGGCTGATACGGTACGAGACGAACCCCACGTCGATGGCACTGGCCGGGATCACGCCCGCCGGACCGCGCAAATCGCCCGCCGTCACCGCCACTCGGCCGAGGTTGCGCAAGGGGACCACGCCCACGGTCAGCGGCTCCAACTCGCCCGCAAACGCTTCGCCCCGCAGCGGCCCGCCGATTTCCGACGCCAGCGGCGTGTCGTTGTAGTACACGTCCTGCATCCAGTCGCGCTGGAACACGACGTAGCCGCGGCGCTCGTCTTCCGACGTGGGCTGCAATGGGTCGCCCGCCGGCCGGTGCAGGACGCGTTTGAAGTAGTTGTCGAAGTAAAAACGCCGCTTCTGTTCCACGAATCTCAGGAAGGCTTCGCCCTCGGCGGCTTTGCCGACCGGGAAGATCACCGCAGCCGAAACGCAGCAGCCCCAATTCTCGCCCTGGAACTCGACGTTCAATTGCCCGTCGGTCACGTCGACCTCGAACGTCTTCTCCTGGAAGTACGCCTTCTGGTACTTGTCGAACGTGCTGTCCGCCGGCTGGTCCTCGACCTTCCAGAAGCGGAAGTATTTTTCTTGGAATTGGGCAAAATCCATCTTGTCCGACACCACCGGTTGGCCCTCCGCCAGGATGGCCCGCTGACGATACACCTGGTACTCGCCCCAGAACCCGGACGGGCTGTCGATGTTCACCAGCACTCGGTAACGGCCGTTGGGCACGTCCACCGCCAGCCCGCCGCGCTCGAGGCAGATGAAGTCCTGGTACAGCGGCTCCGGCTGCAGCGCGTCGAAGCTGCGCCAGATCCGGGCGTCCTTCAGGCCGTAACCGCGGCCACGGCTGTAGATCGTGCTGGGCGTGATCGGTTGAAAGCCGTCCATCAGCGGGCTTCCACCCGGCCCGAAGTCGAAGGCGTGCAGGCCGTCAAACGCTACGCCTTGCGCGGCGGTGTCGCGTTCCAGCCGCACGTTATCCAAAAACAAGGGCGCCTTGGGCGCGTTGCCGATGCTGAACACCAGCCGCGTGATGCCGCCCAGCATCAACATGCGTCCGGGACGCGACTTCTCGCCAACGTACAGCTGCTTGACTGGAACGATCAGCGTGCTCGAACCCGGCGGCGCGACGGTCGTGTAATTGACCCGCGTCCAATAGTCCCGCGTCGCGGTGTCCCGGACTTCGACGTACAACTCCAGCGGATCGTCGGTTTCGACGTGCAAGTCGGCTTTGAGGAAGTCGTAGCCCGACCAGTCCTGCGGCCCGTCCATGACCACGTAGGAGCGATCGATGCGCAGGGCCTTCTTGCCGTCGGTGGCGTGCTGCTCGACCACTTTGCCGCCGCTGAAGGGATTTTTGTCTTCGAACGAGGTGACCAGCTTCACGGGCGGGCCGCTGACGACCGTCTTCTGGACCTCCAGCAACGAACCGCAGGCGTAGCATTGCTTCCAGGCGGGCATATTTCGGTACGCGCACTCCGGGCAGCGGACGGCCGCCGCCGTCAACTCACCGGGCGGCGCGATGGGCGCTTCTTCGGGGCCCAACACGGGCTCGTCCGTCAGCGGCACGTCGTTGCCGACCCGGACCAGCGACACGTCGTCGATCCACAGATAGCCGGGAGCGAACATCCCGAACGAAGGCCCGGCCTGTTTCTTTTCCTTGACGTCCGCCACGTAGGTCAGTTTCGTCCAGCCGAACGTGCCGTTCTTCTTGAGTTGCACGTACTTGCCGTCGAACATGAACTCGGTCGTCGCGTTCCAGATCCCTGTGCCGATATCCAGGCCGCGGAGGTAGGCCGTGATCTGGTAGCGCCCCGGTTCCAGATCCCGCAACTGGACCGTGCGAATCTTCGCTCCGGCCCCGCCGACCAGCAAGCACGAATGCTGGCCGGTGCGTGCCACCTGGCCGACGGCGAAGCTACAATCGCCCTCGTATTTCCAGCCGCCCCACTTGGCGAACACCAGCCCGAACTGGTCCCGTTCTTGGGGCGCTTCAAACGAAGGATCTTCGACCAGATTCGGGCCCTGCTGCCCCGCCGCATCCGCCGACAGGCACAAGAACCCCAGCCAACACACGCCGCAAGCCATCCCCGTACGCATCGTGGATCCTCCTCTTTCGGCCTGTCATCGTAGCACCGCCCGGCGACCGAAGCCAGTTGGCTCCGCACCAGCCTCGGCGGCCTTCACGCGGTTCAAGGGCCTCCGTTGGCCAGTCGTTGAGGTGACTCGGCGTTCCGCACGGTTGACACAAAGCCAGCTGCCCGCTCGCCGACGTTGGCGGAAGGCGGCCCTTCAGGGACCTCGCCGCCAGGATTCACGCGTATCGAGGTTCCCCTCCACTGCAAAGGCTCTCTCTGCCTGCCCCACTTATTGACTCCGCCTGCGGTGCAAGTTAGGATCATGGCGTTAGGGGGGAGATGGGGTCGACTTGCTGTGCGGGATTCACGGGCTTGATCCTCCGGTGCGTCAACCCTTGGTCTAGTCGTGCTTTGCGCCGTCGTTCTTTGGGCTGCGAGGTGCTTGGCGGGGCCTTGCCGCGAAACGCGGCAGCCCGTCCGATGATTTAGGCTGTTCGTAGCGAAGCGAGGTCATTTGAGGGATTCGCCGTGAACATCATCCACCACCTGCGCGCGGTCACGCCGATCAACGTGCTTGACCTGCTCGGCACGTCTCTACTCGACAACCTGCTCAACGGCTACAGCTTTGCGCTGAACGCGGGGATCACGATCGTCTACCCAACAGCTTCGAGAGTCAGTCTTGATTCCTTGGAGCGGCGGGATGCCTTAGGTGCAGACGCAAGACGATCGTTTCATCCGCTCTGCGCGGACTGGCGAAATCCAGACGGGTGCGGCCAGGAACTTCAGTGTATCAACACCGACAAGGAAGTCGCTTTGGCATATTGCACAGGTCAGCTCTCCGATCCTAGGCTTTATCGGTGCAAGCCGCTCGGTTTGTGGGACATGTCCTTCCCTCTGCGCATTGACGGACAAATTGTCGGCGTTCTTTTTGGCGGTCAAGTCATCGTGCGCGACACCGACGTGAAGTGGCATGAAGCGCTGCAAAAGCACTCGCAGTTCGTTGATTGGGCAACGTGCCCTGACACCGACACGCAGATCGACACGGTCTTGAACGTGATTGCTTCTCAGTGCGTCCCGCAAAACGTGAAAAGCAAACTGGTAAACACGTTGCAGAAAGCGAACGCGCCAGACGGACAGAACATCTCGCTGCTGGAATTCCAGCAGCGAGTGGAAGATTTTCTCCGGTTTGGCGAGATGACCCAGGGCTTGTTGAACGAGTTGCACGAGGCCCGAAAGACTGCGGCAGAGCAGACGCTTCTGAGGGACTTCGGCGGAGAATTGGCAACGATCGAACTCACGGACCCGGACAAGTGGTCGGGCAATTGCGGAAAACTGCTGACCGCTCTGCTGGAATTTCCGGAGATCGAGAGAGTCTCGCTGTACATGCGCCACGGCGCCAGATACGTATGCACCGTCTCGGTACCGACCGATCCGAAACCGGCAGAGCGTCTTGCTGCACGGTCCGTCATTCCCGCGTTTCCGGTTAAACAACTGGTGTCGGTGGCTTCGATTCCCAGCGGGGATTTTCTCAAAGACCTGGGCCTCACGCCGGAAAAAGGCTCAGGGTTTCGATCCGAGACGGGGGCGGGGCCCGAAGTCTGTAGCACGCTGATCGTCTTTCGCGGTACGATCCCCGAATCACGGCGAGACTTCTTTGCTGCCTTGGGCGGGGTCGTCTGCGCCGCGACGGACTCCGCGTCCTTGATTTTCCGCGAGCGAGAAGCGGACCGCCTGTACCGCCATCGCGTCGCCATCATCGGCCATTCGTTTAGAAGCCCGCTGCAAGCCCTTCAGTTCGCCCTTGAGGACCTGCAAAAGGCCGCTCCGATTTCGGCCAGTTCGGTCTTGTCTTCGCAGGTCATCCAAGCGATGGGACTCATCAAAGACGCGCGCGAAGATCTTCTGAATCTGCTCGAGCCCTCCGAGCAATCGGAGGAGAGGTTCAACTTGTTGCGATCTCTGGAAACTGTGATTAGCAACATGGAGCCGATCGCCAGGAAACACCCGTGCCGAATCGTCAAGCTTGGCGATTGGCTGTCGGCCGTCCACGTCCGAGGCGACGAGTACCGCGTGCGGAAGGCATTGACCTGCATCGTCGACAACGCCATCAAGTACTCGTATGGCCTTGCTCGGCGCGACGGTCCAGCCTTTTACGAGGTCAGGATTTGGCTGGAAGTCGCCGGTCGTCACGCGAACGTCATGGTCTCGAATTACGGAATCGGCATGCCGCCCAAGGTGCTGAACGCAATCAAGGCCTACGGGACCCGGGGCCAGATTCCAGACCCCAAAGGGGTGCGATTAGGCACGGGCCTCGGACTGCCTTTTGCGATTGAGGTTTTCGAGCGACTTGGTGGCTGGGTGCATGTGACGAGCATACCGGCGGAGTCTGCCAGCGAGGCAGAGATCGCAGCATTCCACCGATATGTTACGACCGTCGAAATCGGACTTCCCGTGGCCTAACCGCGGAAACTCGCCGTCTAGACAGAGAGAAAAAACAATGAGCGTTCTGGCAGGCAAAAGCGTCTTGATCGTCGAGGACGATATCACGTTGGCAAGGAACATCGCCAAACTGTTCCGCGACTCGACGGGGACAGAGCCAGTAGTGGCCCATTGCATCGAAAACGCAAGGGAGAAAACTGCCGCAGCGGACAAGCGTTTCGACCTTGCCGTGGTTGACGCAATGCTGCCCCAAACCAAGAAGGACTTCAAACTGGTCCAGGAGTTCGAAAAGATTCTTGCAAGGGCGCGTGCCACGATAGAAAAAATCGGGGAAACGCCCAGCGCTTCCCAACGAACGCAACTAAAGGAAGCTCGTTTCGAACGCGAGGAGGCGCTGAGGCGAATCTTCGAATTGATTGATCGAGAAGCTGGCATCAAACTGGTGGAAGAATGGCGATCCTCCGATTCGAAGAATGCCCGCGATTTGCCCGTACTGTATTTGACAGCCGTCGGCAATGAGCCAGCCCGGCAGCGAGGGGCGGATGCCGCTAGGACTCGATCGGACTGGTTGGTCAAGCCAGTGTCAAGCAAATTGATCGTGCAGAAGAGCGAAGAGCTTCTGTCTTCTAACATGCCGAGTTGAAGGCTTCCACCATGAGTCGCAGGAACCCTTCGCGAACGTTCGATATCGATCCCGATTTCCAGGAGCGATACAACTCTCTGCTCCACGAGTACGCGGGAGGTGCGCCTTACCGTCCCTGTTCCCAGTTCGTTGCGGACGTGCGGTCGCAGTTGGGATGTGCCGCCGCTGCTCTCGTGAATTGCACCCACGGCGGATCTTTCACGATCGAGGTTTGCAGTCCCGACGACGAGCGGTCGGGCGTGGAAAAGACTCTAAGGGAGGGGGAGAACATCCTGACGAAACAACGTGTCTCCGACTGTCTTCAGCTGCAATTCCTTACGGAACATGATCACGGCGATACCGTGTTCGTAGGTAATGAAAAGAGCTTCATGGAATTGGACTTGATTCCGGTCGCGCCTTTCGTCGAGTCCGACAACCAATCCGATCGCTCATTCAAGTTACTGGTGTTAATCGGTTCAGTCTACTTGGCGCCCGCAGTCAACAACAAGGCGTATCGCGATTTTCAACGCGGCATGCTGGCGAATTTGCTCAGGGGGTGGTGGGTACTGATCACGTCTGCCAAATGGCGGCTTCCAAACGTCGCCCCCACCGGGAACGACGCGGCGACGATCTCAGAGCGGTTTCCAGACTGGCTTGTCGTTGCTTCACTAGCAGAAGTGCTGCGGTTTGGAACCCAGATTGCCAAGGCATTAAGAGTCAATTCGCAGGTTTCAGCCGTGGAGACTTGGGAGCAGTTCATCACGAATCGTTGGGAACCTCGCCTGCCGGTAGGAGATGATGTGCGATCGTGGGCTCCTTCGTTGCTCTACTGGTGTCATTGGGTCAATTCCCATCGTGAAGTGGAGCGTGAGCAAGCCGCGGCAGGGGGTGATTCCTTGCCACACTTGCAGACGCGGCGCCCTTTTGTCGCGCTGAAGCAGGGCGCTGAAGCCGATACGACTGCGGCGGACGCACGGAACTTGCCGTCCACAATTCGTTGGGTGTCGGATCAACGAGCCCAGCAGACGACGATCGGCCGCCATTTGGGAATGCTGCGACTGATCACAGCCCAGGCGTTTCAGACCGGCGCTTCACTTGCCGCTTCTGGTCGCACACAAGACAGGCCGTCAGCCACCTTACCGCTCGGCGGCAGATCGTTGCTGTGCTACAGCATGAACCGGTGGTTGTCACCCAAGGGCGTCTTGCGTCGTGACTTGAAAAACGACGTGCTCAGCGATCTCGAGTTGTGCCGCGTCATGCACGGCGTTGCGGTGACGAGTCACTATTTGTTGGGTGACCAGCCGTTGACGGAGGATGTGGTCCACCGCCTGATGCAGTTGATCGCCAGATACGGGCACGGCGATTTAAGAATTCCCCGACGTTTGGATTTGCGGGCCCAGTTGCTGCACGCCGCCCGTGGCGAACCGGCTTTGCACACGCTCAAGCAGTTCTACCGCGACCACTTTTTCCACGCCTTGGAGGTGTGTTTCTTGGGCCACTTGTTGCTCGAGGCGAAGTTGGACGATCGGCAACGTCTCTGGCAGTTGGTCGCCAAGTTCCTGGACCTGCCGCAGGACAAGAATCGTATCCTGCGGCTCTGGTATGTGGCTGCTCTGCTGCACGACACGGGCTATGCGATGGATGTGCTGAACAGCAGTCGCGAGTTCCTCGGGTTTTTCAGGCACTCCAAAGCGTTGCGCCGGCTGTGCGAGCGATTCAAAGAGGCTGTCGCGAAGCTCTCCGAGGATCGAGAAGTCGTCAGGCTGGGAATTGCGCGTGAAGACCGTCTGGGCCAGGATCACGGGGTCGTCGGCGCTTTGCACGTGCAGTCACTGCTGAAGCGAATCGCGCGGGATGACCCCAGCGTAGATCCGAGCGATTATGCCCCCGCGGTGAGAGCCATCGCCTTACACAATCTGCGGCGTCACGACCCGAAGGTGAAGTTCTCGAAAGAGCCTCTCGCCTTTCTGCTGGCCATTTGCGACCAGTTGCAGGAATGGCGGCGACCACGGTTGTCGTTTCCCACGGCACCCAACTTTCTGATGGCCCAACTGGAGGATCCAGTGCAAGCGTCGCTGGATCTGGAGGGCCCGTTCAAATCGCTCCGCACCAACTTGGAAGTCCTGAACGGCGGCAAGGAACCGAAAATCAACTTGCGGTTTCGTCGAAGCGGCAAGGGAAATCCCCTCTTGTGCATGGAAGCCGAGTACGACGCACCGATCAATCGGAACAGCGGCGTCTTCGAACTCTGGCTGGACGCCACCTTGAATTTTCAGCGTCTGGATTTTGAAGGCCTCAATCTGGACATCGCCGTGACCTACGTGACACCGTACTGCGACGACCGCCATCGCAGTCACCCGCCACGCCAGATGGATCGGTTGCGAAACGCCGCGTACGAAACGCACATGACGTGCCTGGAAGACTGGTTTCCCAACCAGCGTGTCAAAGAGGGATCGGACGCTTGGTTGACAAACGGGGCTGTCGCCTACCGGTACGACGATTTGGCCAGGACAGAGCACTTGAGGCTCGATCTAAGGGCGCTGACCAAGCAAGTCCTCATGACCGGCCGTATGGACACGTTCCGCAGCCGTTTGAGGGAGTGGAAGCACGCCAACGACGATCGCGACTTTCCGGGGGACTACGCGAACGTTGTCCCGGAATGAATTGGGCTGGCAACCGGAGATCGTTTATGAAGCAAGACAGCACCGGCGGCGACTCGGACACGAAAGTGGATGCCGATTCAAGAAATGCAACGGCGACGCTGTTGCACTTCAATCAGATCTACTGGGAGCGGCTGAACTATCACCGCGAGAAAGAGTATCGCATCTTTGTCTGGACCAGCGCAATTCTCTTGGGCGGTATCGCTGCCTTGGTCGTGTCGAAACAAGGAGAAATGCCGATCTATTTGCGGTACGGAGCGTTGGGGCGTGTTGGTGCGTCGTTCGCGTTGCTCGTCTGGACCGGGCTGTCCGTGGTGCTCCAGGTCCGCGAACGCAATTTTGGCAATGCCTACGTCGCGGTGATCGTCAGGATCAGCCAGTTGCTGGGCGGGTTCGACGAAGGACGCACTGGGGACGGACAAAGCGCGTTGCCCAAGGAGTGGGAGGCCTGGACATCCGAAACGCGGACGAACATCTGTGGCATGTTGAAGCGGAACTATATTCCGGTGACCTGCACTTTGGGAGCGTTTGCAGTCGTGTTGTTATGGGTGCAGTGATGGCAGTCTCCGCGTCGCGGCTGTTCAGCGTCATATCCGAGATCCCGTCCCGTTCTTCAGCCCTGCCGACGGGGCATGATCGGTGAAGTCGGGGTGGTGCGCAAGGCATGGAAAACATGCAGCACAGCATCGAAGGGCGGACCAGCTGCAGAGTCGCCGTTGGAGGGGACAACGGTTGGTTACGGCTCCGCCGCCACAAACGACCGTTGCGAGGGGTTTTGTGGCCAAGGTCTGTCGCCCGGGGTGGGACCATGGCGTGAGTCAGTGCGCGCCTACGTCCGGATTATGACGAGGTTGGGCCCGCGCGAGGCGGCTTGCGTCAGAGAGGGGGAGCACCGATGCCACGATGGCGAGTGTTGGGGCTGGTTTTGTTGCTGTTCGGCGGTCGGGGCGTCCGGGCGGGCGACGGGCAGCAAGCCGATGCGGTGTTGCGCGAGGAAGCGTTGCGGACCTTGAAAAAGGCGGCGGCGTATTACCGCGAGCGAGTCGCGAGTCACGGGGGCTACGTGTACTACTACAGCACCGATCTTCAGCAGCGGTGGGGCGAGGGCCAGGCGTCGCCGGACACGATCTTCGTCCAGTCGCCCGGAACGCCCACGGTCGGGACGGCTTACCTGGCGGCCTACGCGGCGACGCGCGACGATTACTACTTGGAGGCCGCCCGAGCAGCGGCGGAGGCCCTGGTGGACGGGCAATTGGAGTCCGGCGGCTGGACGCAGGCCATCCATTTTGCGCCGTCCAAGGGGGCGCGGGTGGGCAAGTACCGTCGGGGCCGGGGCGGCGTCTGGAATGTTTCGTCACTGGACGACGGCCAGACCCAGGCGGCCCTCCTGTTCCTGGTCCGCGCCGACCAGGCGATGAACTTGGGGAACGCGCGCCTTCACGAAGCCGCGCGCTACGGACTCGACGCCCTGTTGCAAGCGCAGTTTCCCAACGGCGCCTTCCCGCAGGGATGGCGCGGGCCGGTGGAACCTCAGCCGGTCGTCAAGGCCCGCTTTCCGGACTACGACTGGAAGACCGAAGGACGCGTCAAAAACTATTGGGATTACTACACCCTGAACGACAATCTGGCAGGAACGGTCGCCGCGGTGCTCATCGCCGCGCATCAGGTGTACCGCGAGGACCGGTACCGGGTCGCCTTGGAGCAACTCGGCGAATTCCTGATCCTGGCCCAGATGCCCGAGCCGCAGCCCGGCTGGTGCCAGCAATACAATTACGAGATGATTCCGATCTGGGCCCGGAAGTTCGAGCCGCCGGCGATCACGGGTTGGGAGTCCCAGGATGTGATGGAGGCCCTGATCCAGATCGCCCGGCACACGGGCCAGTCGAAGTATCTGGAACCGATCCCCCGTGCCCTGAAGTACCTTGCCGAGTGCCTTTTGCCGGACGGCCAGCTCGCCCGGTACTACGAGTTCCGCACCAACCGGCCGCTGTACATGGACGCGAGGTACCAGCTCGCTTACGACGACTCCGCTGCGCCCGCCCATTACGGATGGAAACAAGCGGCACGCCTGGACGAAATCGAGACGGCCCTTCAGGCTGCCCAACGCGGCGCGGTTTCCACTCGGACCCGCCCTGTGCGGGAGTTGCGCGAAGAAGTGCGCCGGATCATCCGGGAACTCGACGCCGAAGGGCGTTGGGTCACGACCTGTGACGGCGAGCGGCTCGTCGGTCAACCGCCGTTTGAACGCGGCTTTCGTTACGTTTCCAGCGCCGTGTTCAGCCGCCAGGTGCAGACGTTGAGCGAGTATCTCGGCTCACCGTGAGAGCCGCAGCCGCCGAGTCCCCGCGGCTGGCCCCTCGTCGTTCGCCGCGCAGTTTGCTCGCTGCGCGCCCCGCATGGCTTGCCCGCTACCGAGTGCCGTTCAGTAATTGACCTGGAATTGGAACCGCAGGATCTGGCCGTCGTATTGGCCGTAGGACGCGACGTCCGTCTTGTTGACTGGCGTCGTGTTCGTCCGGTCGGTGATCGTGTAGATCGCGGTGAATTCCATTTGTGGGTTGAGCTGCCATTCGCAGCCCAATTCCCATTCGTCGATTTCGCTGTAGGGCGCGTTGCGTTCCCCCTTGTACCCGCCCTCGTAGCAGACCCAACGCAGGAATGGGAACAGGTCGCCTCCCCACGGGCCTGCCACGCGGACCATGGTCATCGCGTAGCCGCCCGTCAAGGATCGCTCGACGACACGGGTCTGGGCCTCGTCCAGCGACGGACCTCGGCCCACGTTCCATTCGGCCTGGAAGCCCACCGGCTGCGGGTACCAGACGAACGTTCCGCCGATGCGTTCGTCCAGGATCCCCGCCGGACGCGACGCGGGCGCCGCCGTTGCGCCTACCCCCAGTGGCGCGATGGGCGACGTCAGGACCGTGTACTTGCCCGTATAGGCTTGAACCCCGATTTCCACGTGCTGGTCCGTGGCCAAGGTGAAGGGCAGCGTCAGGCGCGCCACCAGGTGCAGGTTGTCGTTCTGCTCCACCAGCGATCCGCCCTGCCCGTCGTACACTCCGAGGCCGAACAGCCCGTAGTTGCCGCTGCCCTTCAGGCCCAGGTCGAGCACTTCCTTGAAGAAGTCCTGCGCGAATTCGGGCGTCCAGTAGAAGAACACGCCCAGATCGCGTTCGTTGCGGACAGCGCTGTTCAAAGCATCGTCGCGGTCCAACGGAATGCGATTCGAACTGGATTGCATGTTCTCCCAGCCGTAGGGCACTTTGGATTGCCCCAGCCGGATCCGATAGACCTTGCACGCGTCGAGGTACAAGTCGGCGTACCAGTCGCGGATCTGCGCGAAATGCGTGTCGGGGTTCGACACACTGGCCGCCAGATCTCCCTGGAGGTAGATGGACATGTGCTCGGACACGTCCCCGGCCAGGACCAGCCGCGCCCGGCGGATCAGGAAGCCCTGGTTCGGACTGACGGAACGATCGCCCACGTGATGAGGCAGCGCCGAACCGTCGTCCTCGCCCATCGACTCGTTGATGCGGACCTGCGTGTAGCCACGCAGCGAGTACTTGTCGTACCACGGCTTCGGCGATGGATCAACGCGCATCGCGGAACAGGTGCTGTAGTTGACCAATTCCAGCTCCGGGTCGCCCAGCCTCTTCCACCGCTGGCCCAGAAAGCCGATGACGCTGTCCGGCGCCGATCCCCCTCCCGGCTCCTGCGGCAACTGGGCCTTGAGCGCGGCGATCGTGGCTTCTGCTTCGTTCAGTCGCTGGAGCATGGCGGCGGCAGACGGCGGATTCGCGACGCCGTCCGCGGCTGTCAGAAAGTCGGCTTGCGGCGCCGTAGCCGCCTCCGCCGGATGCCGCTGCGGAGCGGCGGCGGGGGAGGGCCAGACTGGCCCGCCAAAAATCCCGGCGAGCGGCGGGAAGATCGGTATTTGTGAAAACGGGCATTTTTGTTCTATTGTCGCCTGTTTTTGTGAGGGGGGGCGACGATCGGTTTTCTGGTCTCTCTCGCAGGAGTTGAACAGGGATGGAGTCCAAAGAATTGAGAAGCCCGGTCCGGAAGTTGGTTTGGTTCTTTCGTTCCAGTCGTGATGGCTGGAAGTC